>Ga0180220_1000120_pt1 | contig 127872 bp, 96 predicted proteins | sample eDN5th37CBELigBY_FD_151335 | JGI IMG/M metagenome (GOLD analysis project Ga0180220, IMG submission 151335) | Enriched backyard soil microbial communities from Emeryville, California, USA - eDNA 5th pass 37_C BE-Lig BY (version 2) (version 2) | ecosystem: Environmental > Terrestrial > Soil >...
TTTGTGTGTTTGGCGACTTGCATCCTGGTCCTGGGACCCTGCTGCTGCCAAACCCGCTACCGGGCGAACCTGCAGGTCAGCGCGCCGTCGCGCTGGTCACCTCATCCGTCCTGGTGAGAACACCTCTCAGTCGTACCACGGGAAATGCCGGTCAGCATGTCCAGGAAAGGGAATGCCGGGTGAAAGAGCGGGTGAAAGGCCGGGTGGCGCCCCGTGTGAGGGAGCGGGGGAAATCGCGGGTTCACCGTCCGGTGCGCCCGAGGTGCTGGTTAGCATCGCCGCATGAGCCCTCCAACGGCGGCGTCCCGGCGAATGATCATTCGGAATGTCCGAGTCTTCGACGGCGTGCGCGAAAAGACTTTAGACAATGCGGACGTTCTGGTCGAGGGGCAGCACGTCGTCGCGGTGTCGGAGTCGCCCGTCGGGGGTCACGAGTCCGACGGCGTCGTCGAGATCGACGGGGCGGGAAAGTTTCTCATGCCGGGCCTGAGCGACGCCCACGCGCATTTGATGGGCAACGCCAACACGATGATGGATTTCCTCCAGGGGCCGACGGGGGCCTTGTACGGCAACACCATCGCGGAGGCGCGGCGAATGCTCCTGCGCGGGTTCACGACGGTGCGTGACATGGGCGGCGACACGGCGCCCGTCAAGGCGCTCGTCGACCGTGGCGTGTTCGAGGGGCCGCGCATCTTCCCGAGCCAGGCGATGATCTCGCAGACGTCCGGGCACGCGGACTTCGCGTTCGTCTACGACGTGCCCCAGGAGTTCGGCGGGCGACCGAGCCGTACCGACGACCTCCACTTCACGCGCGTCGCCAACGGCGTGCCCCACGTCCTCGCCGCGGTGCGCGAGCAGCTACGGCAGGGCGCGAGCCAGATCAAGCTCACGCTCGGCGGCGGGGCGGCCTCGATGTACGACCCGCTGAGCACGCTGCAGTACACCCCCGAGGAGATCCGGGCCGCCGTGCAGGCCGCCTCCGACTACGGGACCTACGTCGCCACGCACGTGTACACCGTGGACGGCATCCGGCGCGCGATCGACGCCGGCGTCCGGTCGATCGAGCACGGTCACCTGGCGGACGAGGACACGATCCGCCTCGTCGGGGAGACCGGGACGTGGCTCTCGATGCAGCCGTTCGCGGAGGCGGACCACCACTACCCGGACCCGGCGCGCGCCGCGAAGAACGCGCAGATCTGCACGGGGACGGAGCAGGTGTACGAGTGGGCGAGGAAGTACGGCGTGAAGACCGCCTGGGGCACCGACCTGCTGCTCGAGCCGCAGTCGGCGGCCCGGCAGAGCCTGATGGCGGCGCGCATGGGCGAGTTCTTCAGCAACGCCGAGGCGCTGCGGATGCTGACGTCGGGCAACGCGGAGCTGTTCGAGCTCGCGGGCGAGCGGAACACCTACCGCGCCGGACGGCTGGGCGTCATCGCCGAGGGTGCGTGGGCGGACATGGTCCTGGTCGACGGCGACCCCCTCGCCGACCTCTCCGTGATCGCCGACCCCGACACGAACTTCAGGCTCATCGTCAAGGGAGGGCAGGTCGTCAAGAACACGCTGTGACCGCGGCCCAGGTGCCTCGTCGACGGCGAGGTGACCGAGAGCTGAGCGGAGCCGAGGTCCCGGCACACGCGGTGGGAGGCGCACCACGGGACCGGTGGCCCACGACCGCCCCCCCACGAAGCACCAGGAGGACAGCATGACCGCCAACACCACGAAGGCCCGCCAGACGACGAACATCGACCCGACGCTGAGCGTCAACCCCGTCTTCGTGCGGCCGGGAGAGGCGACGGAGTTCGACAAGTTCACGATGCCTGCCGGCCCGAGCCTTCCCGAGACGGCGTACCAGATCGTGCACGACGAGGCGATCCTCGACGGGAACTCGCGCCTGAACCTGGCGACGTTCGTGTCCACGTGGATGGACGACCACGCGCTCAAGCTCTACAGCGAGTCGGCCGACAAGAACATGATCGACAAGGACGAGTACCCGGCGACGGCTGCGATCGAGGACCGCTGCTGGCGGATCCTCGCGGACCTGTGGCACGTGCCCGACCCCACGGACACGATCGGGACGTCCGCGATCGGCTCGTCCGAGGCGTGCATGCTCGGCGGGCTCGCGCTGAAGCGCCTCTGGCAGGAGAAGCGCAAGGCCGAGGGGAAGTCGACCGAGCGGCCGAACCTCATCATGTCCGCCGCGGTGCAGGTCGTCTGGGAGAAGTTCTGCAACTACTGGGACATCGAGCCCCGGTACGTCCCCGTCTCGCGCGAGCACCTGGTGCTGGACGGGTACGACCTCGAGAACTACGTCGACGAGAACACGATCGGCGTGGTCGCGATCCTGGGCCAGACCTTCACCGGGCTGTACGACCCCGTCGAGGCGATCGCGAAGAAGCTCGACGAGATCGAGGCGAAGACGGGGCTCGACGTCAAGATCCACGTCGACGGGGCGTCCGGCGCGATGGTGGCGCCGTTCTGCCAGCCGGACCTCGTCTGGGACTTCCAGATCGACCGCGTGAACTCGATCAGCACCTCGGGCCACAAGTACGGGCTGGTGTACCCGGGCGTCGGGTGGGTGGTCTGGCGCAACACCGCGGTGCTCCCCGAGAGCATGATCTTCCACGTCAGCTACCTCGGCGGGGACATGCCGACGCTCGCGCTGAACTTCTCCCGGCCGGGGGCGCAGGTCCTGCTGCAGTACTACCAGTTCCTGCGCCTCGGCCGAGAGGGCTATTGCGAGGTCCAGCAGAACTCGATCGACGTCGCGACCTATCTCTCGAGCGGGATCGCCGAGATGGGGCCGTTCGAGCTCATGAGCAAGGGCGACACGATCCCCGTGTTCGCCTGGATCCTCAAGGACGGGTACACGGACAAGTGGTCCCTGTACGACCTCGCCGACCGGCTCCGCATGAAGGGCTGGCTCGTCCCGGCGTACCCGATGGCGGACGACATGTCCGACGTGGTCCTCCAGCGCATCGTCGTCAAGGTCGGGCTCAGCCGCGACCTGGCCTCGGCGCTCCTGGCCGACATCAAGGGCGAGGTGCAGTTCCTCGACTCGCTCGACGCGCCGCTCCCGCGCGAGGCGTCGAGCGGCTCGCACTTCCACCACTGAGCCGGCACCCGCGGGGCGAGGGCGGTCTCGCCGCCCTCGCCCCGCGGTCGTCCCGACCCACCCGTCTGCCGGCCCACCGAGGGGAGCCCTTGCCATGAGCGAAGCGATCGTGACCACGTCCGTCGGGCCACGGCCGTTCCTGGTCCCGACCCTGACCAAGCAGTGCTGGGGTTTCATGATCGGCTCGGCGCTCTTCGCGATCGGCTCGGCGCCCGGGTTCGGGTCGTGGGCCGGCGCCTCGGTCGCGAACCTCCTCTACTTCGTCGGGGCGATCTTCTTCACCGCGGCCGGTCTCGCCCAGCTCATCCTCAGCGGGGCGGTGAGCGTCCCCGTGAGCTACGCGCCCGGGCGGATGGTGCGGGCCGAGTGGCTCACCGCGGCCACCCAGTCCTTCGGCACGATCATGTTCAACGTGAGCACGACGGCCGCGCTGTACGCCCGGTCGCGCACCGCCGAGACCGAGTACGTCTGGAACCCGGACGCGGCAGGGTCCGTGGCGTTCCTCGTGAGCGCCAACCTCGCGTTCGTGGCCTACGCGCGCGCCACCTCGACGTGGTGGGACCCGGGGCGGATCGGGTGGTGGTCGGTCGTCGTCAACTACCTCGGGTGCGTCGCGTTCGGGGCCTCCGCGGTCGGGGCGTTCATCCTGCCGGACGGGTCGGCGATCAGCAGCTCCCTGGCGAACGGCGGGACGTTCGTGGGCGCGCTCTGCTTCTTCGTCGCGTCGCTCGTCGTCCTGCCGTGGTGGACCCGCGACCGCGCCGCGGGCGCTGCCGACGGGGCGCGGGACGAGGGCGCGGGGCCCTCGGGCCGCGACTGAGGCGCGGCCGGCGGCCGAGCCCGGCGGCGCGGACGAGGAGGCCTTACCCGGCGAGGCGGCGCCGGACGGTGCTCAGCTCACGGGGCGTGAGGCCGCCCGACATGAGGTACTGGGCGCTCCCGCCGGCAGCGTCGAGCCACGCGAGCGCCTGCGTGATCGCGGACGGGGGCGTCTCCGTCGCGAGCGTCCGCAGCTGCGGCGTCACGGGGATGCCGAGCGACTCGATCATGTGGAGCATGCCGTCCGCCCACGGGCCCGCGAGGTTGCGCTGGGAGACGGCGTAGTCGTCGACGATCGCCGTGCGCTCGACCCCCACGGCGTCGAGGAGGAGCGCGACGGCGACGCCGGTCCGGTCCTTGCCCGCGGTGCAGTGGACGACGACGGCCGTCGGGGCGCCGTCGTGCGAGGCCGCGACGACGCGGGCGACCTCGGCGAAGGCCGCGGCCGACCCCCGCAGCATCCCGCCGTAGAGGTCACCCAGCGCGGGCAGCGCCTCGAGGCCCGCACGGACGGCGTCGGGCGACGGCGCACGGGTCGGGTCGACCAGGGCGCCGAGCTGTTCGGCGAGGGCACCCTGGGTGATCGCCGGCCGGACCGTGTCGATCGTCCGCGTGCTCGGGAGCCGGTCGGGTGCGGCCGCGCGCTCGGCGGGGGTGCGGAGGTCGGCGACCACGCCGATCTCGGTGGTGGCGAGCTGGGCGACCCCTTCGTCGGTGAGGTTCCGCAGCGCGTCCGACCGGTACAGCACGCCCGGGCGGCTGTAGCCGCCGTCCTGGAGCGGGAGCCCGCCCGTGTCGCGGAAGTTGTAGAGGCCGTCGAGCGTGCTCACCGGGCGACCCCGACCCCGGGGCCGGTCCCGTAGCGGAAGCCGCGCACGATGTTGACGAGACCGAGGACGACGAGCGACAGGCCCAGGAGCCACCACAGCATGGTGGCGCCCCAGAGCGGCGTGAGGAGCAGGACGACGCCCGCGACGATCGACAGGACCGCGAACAGGATCGAGACCGGCTTCGAGGCGGCGTCGCGGAGCGAGGTCAGGTCCACGACGCCCTCGACGATCCACAGGACCCCGACGAGGATCCCGAGGAACTCCGCGAGGTAGGTGGTGGTCTGGCCGAGGTTGAGGAACGCCAGGATCCCCCCGACGACGAACACGACGCCGAGGAGGATCCGGCCGACGCGCGCCCACCCGCCCCTGCCGCCGCTGAAGATCCCGATCCCGAGGTGGATGAGGCCCGCGATGACCGCGTAGGCCGCGACGATGGCGGTGACGACCATGGCGGTCCGCCCCGGCCACACGAGGATGAGGACGCCGAGGATCGCGCTGACGAGCCCGCTCACCCCGAGGGCGGTGCGGATGCCGTTGACCGTGCGGATCGTTCCGGAACTGGTGCTCACGAAGGTCCCTCTCGTGGTGTCGGACGCGCGGCCGCGCTCCGGCGACCGTGCCGGCGGCGTCGGTCGTCGGCGCGCCTGTGCCACCGATGATGGCCAACGTGCGGAGCTCCTGCCCGCGAACCAGGGGAAGATCACCCCGGCGGTCACCCCGGCGATCACCCGCTCCGCCCGGGCGCGCGGGTGGGCCGGGGCTGCGTCAGGCGTCGCAGGGCCCACTCGACCCGTGCCAGGGCGAAGAGCGCCGCCGTCTGGGACCCGGTCGCGTCCGACGGCAGCCGGTGGACCCGGGAGACGAGCGGCGCGGACCGCGCGGACCCGCCGTCCCCCACGCGGTCGAACCGGTCGCGGGCGTCGTCCGCGGCGCGCCGGACGGCGGCGATCGCGTCCTGCACGACGCGGTCGCCGTCGGCGGGGCTCCCGTCCCCGTGCGCCCCGCGCCGCATCACGGCCTGCGCGAGCACGCCGCAGGCGCGGGTCACGACGTCCAGGAGGCGGACCGCCTCCAGCGCCGACTCGTGCCGGCCCAGCAGTGCGGCCGACATCGCCTCGACGGTCGCCTCGACGTCGTCCCTCGCCGCCTCGAGCTCGTGGAGGGCGGCGAGGGCCTCGTGGCCGTCGCCGCGCCCGCCGAACGTGCGGTCCCCGACCTGGAGGAGCGCGTCGAGCGCGCGGAAGCAGGCGCGCACCCTCCCCACGAGGTCGGGGTGCGAGCTCGCCGAGAGGATCGCGTAGGCGCACAGGACGCCGATGACCGCTCCCGCCAGGGTCTCCTCGAGGCGGAGCTCGAGGACGTCGTGGCGGAGGTCGCCGAGCATGGCGTAGACCGCGACCACGACGACCGTCATGAAGAACGGGGTGTAGACGTAGCGGACGGGGCCGAGGTAGAGCATGCCGAACACGGCGACGACGCTGATCCCGACGAGGACGCTCGTGTGCTGGCCGGACAGGAGGACGGCCCCGACGCCGACGACGATCCCGCCCGCCGTCCCCGCGACCCGCCGGTACGCGCGCGTGAGGACCCCGCCCCGCGTGGTCGTCCCGGCGAAGACGACGAACGCGCTCGTCACCGCCCAGTACCATCGGCTCGCGGAGATGGCCTCGCCGACCGCGACCGCCGCCGTCGCCGCGACCATCGCCTGCACCGCGAGCCGACTGGTCGGTGCCCACTGCCGCCACGGCGTCCAGCGGGGCGCCGCGCGCGCGGGTCGTGGCGGTGCGCCGACGTCGGACCGCGGGCGGGCCGTCGACGACGCGGGAGCGTCGTGGGGGAGCGTCCTGGTGCCGGGCGTCTGCTCGGCCCGGCGCAGCTTGGCGTGCGCGAGCGTGCTCCGCGCGACGAGGTACTCCAGGACGTCGTCCCTGACGGGTCGCCCCTGCGACGACAGCGCCCGGGTGGCCCACGCCGTCGCGGCCTCGACGCGGGCGCTCGACGCGCGCGGGGCGAGCACGGTCTCCAGGTGGGCGAGCGCGGCCGGGGCGTCGCGTCCCGTGCTCGCCGCTCCGGCGGCGCGGACGAGCTCGTCGCAGGTCTCCTCGGTGCAGACGCGGGCGTCGAGCACGAGCAGGGCGAGCGACCGCTCGCTGCAGCCGACGTGGTCGGCGGTGGGGTAGTCCCGCTGCCACGCCGTGAGGGCGCGGCCGACCGCGTCGATCCGGGCGAGCCGGGTGCGCAGCACGCCCGCGCGGGCCGGACGGGCGGCGCTGCGGAGCGCGGCCGCGGAGGCGCTGCGCAGGTCGGCGAGGAGGGCGAGCAGCGTGCGGCGAGGGTGCTCGAACCGCAGGGCGGCGCGCGCGACGGCCTGGGTCGCGACCGCGCCGACGGCGATCAGGCAGAACGCCGGCAGCTCGTGCGCGGTGGGTCGGACGAACAGCGTGAAGAGGTAGCCCATGAACGCGAGCGTGCCGATCGCGGCGGCGCGGGGCCCGTACCGGCGGACCCAGGTCGCGGCGCCGGTCAGCAGGACGAAGCCCGCGAGCACCGCGGGCCGGTGCGGGGACAGCAGCGCGGCGACGGCGATCGACGCGGTGACCGTCGGGACCAGGAGCAGGGCCGTGCCGGCGCGCGCGCGAGGCGTGCGGTCCTGGACGACGGTGCTCGCCTGGACCGACAGGAACACCGCCATGGCCAGGAGGCCGGGGTGGGCGTGCAGACGGCGCACGACCTCCAGCGCCAGGACGGCGCTGCACAGGACGCCTGCCGACATGACCGCGGCAGTGGTCAGGCGCGTCCGTCCGGGATCGCGCGCGGCCGGGGTGCGGGCGAGGCGGCGCGATCCGCCCGGACGCCGCGGGACGACCACGGGGGGCCTACGGCGCCGTCGCCTCGGCCCGGGACGCGTCGGCGTCCAGGGACACGTCGGCGTCGAGCCGGTCGGCCCGTGGGCGCATGACGTCCTCCTGAATAATTCTCCGCTCTCGGATCACATTGCGCGGTGCATTTCCGTCGCCCGGACAAAAGACCTGACGAGTCGTCGCCTCGTGCGGTGCGCAGCACCGTCGGTATTGACGGTGCGCGCCGTCGAAAATGTCCCGCGCCTTGCGACGGTAGCACCGGCCTTTGTCGGGCGTGGTGCACCGCGTGAAGTTCACCCGCGCGCGCCCGAGCCGGACCACCCGTCCCTTGTCTGAGGCACGACGCGGGCGCGGGCGGGGGATGCCAGGGTGATGTGCCGGGTGATCTTTGTGCGCCGTCACGGGTCGGCCGAGAGTTTTCGGGAGGACCGAGACACACTGATGCCCCGAGGAAGGAACCCGTGCACCACGGAAACGCAGTGTCCGTTGTCAGGGAACACCAATGTCCGGGAGGCGACCAGGCGACGTCCGAATGCGCGCCGCGGACCGCGGGCGACGAGGAGGAACGATGCGCAACGCCCTGAAGGTGTTCCGCCGCGACGTCGGGAGGATCCTCCACGCGCCGAAGGTCTGGGCCATCGTCATCGGGCTCGTCATCATGCCGTCCATGTACGCGTGGGTGAACATCCTCGCGTTCTGGGACCCGTACTCGGACACGGAGCACGTCAAGGTCGCGGTCGTCAACCTCGACGAGGGTGCGTCGACGGAGATGACGGGCGAGGTCGACGTCGGCGCCAAGATCGTCGACCAGCTCAAGGCGAACGACCAGCTGGGCTGGAGGTTCGTCGGGGAGGACGCGGCGCTGCGCGGGGTGAGGTCCGGCGACTACTACGCCGCCATCGTCATCCCGCCCACCTTCAGCGCGGACCTGCTGAGCATCACGACGGGGAGGTTCGTCCGCCCGGAGCTCGACTACTACGTCAACGAGAAGGCGAACGCGATCGCCCCGAAGATCACCGGCGTCGGGGCGTCGACCCTCGACTCCCAGGTGAACGCGACGTTCGTCTCGACCGTCGCGGAGACCGTCGCGGAGGACCTCGAGAAGGCCGGCGTCGACACGGGGGCACGCCTGCTCGACGCGAGGACGACGACGCTCGACGCGCTCGACGACACCGTGGCGGAGCTGGAGGCCGCGCGCGGCGGCCTGGCGGACCTCCAGGTCACGCTCACCGACGCCGGGGTCGCGCTCACCGAGGCCACGAGCGCGCTCACCGAGGTCGACGAGACCATCGGCGACGTCCAGGCGTCGATCGCCCAGGCCCAGGCGCTCGTGGACGACGCCCAGCAGGACCTCGTCTCGTTCACCGACTCGGTGACGACCGCCTACGTGTCGGGCGCCACGCTCCTGTCCGGGGCGTCGGCACGGCTCAACGTCGCCGTCACCACGCTGTCGGCGGGCGTGCAGAACGCGAACCTCGCGATCGGCACCGCGATCGACGACGCGGACGCGATCGCGGACGCCAGCGCCGAGGTGCTCGCCGAGCTGGAGGCGCAGCTCGCGACCATGGACCCCGCCGACCCCGGGTACAGCGAGCTGAGCGAGGCGGTGGACCTGCTGAGGGAGCGCAACGCGTCGGACCAGCACCTCCTCGGCGACCTGGCGACGCTCAACCAGGACGTCGCGGACGTGACCACCGCGCTCCAGGCGACGGCGAGCGCGCTCAACGGCGCCGTGCAGGACTCGGCGACCTCGGCGGGGTCGATCCAGACCGCGCTGACGGGCACCGTCCCGGAGATCAACCGGACCATGGCCGAGCTGTCGGCGAGCGCCGGGGCGTTCTCGACCGCGCTCGACGCCCAGCGAGAGCTCGTGCGGGAGGCGGTCACGCTGCTCGACGGGCTCGAGGCCCAGATGGAGCAGGCGCGTTCCGCGGTCACGCTGCTCGACGGCAACCTGCTGGGCGTCGAGCAGGACCTCGAGACGCTGCGGACCGACCTCAGCGCGCTCAGCAGTGCGGAGATCTGGCGCACGCTGAGCGCGGTGACGGAGCTCGACCCGCAGCAGGTCGCGCGGTTCATGTCGTCGCCGGTCGAGGTGAAGCAGCACAACCTGTTCCCCGTCGCGACCTACGGCTCCGCGATGGCGCCGCTGTTCACCAACCTCGCGCTGTGGATCGGCGCGTTCATGCTCGTCGTGCTCCTCAAGCAGGAGGCCGACACCGAGGGGGTCCCGGGCCTCACCGTGCGTCAGGCCTACCTCGGGAGGTGGATGCTCCTCGCGTCGCTCAACGTGCTCCAGGCGCTCCTGGTGAGCATCGGCGACGTCGTGATCGGCGTGCAGACGGCCAGCGCCGCGGCGTTCGTCGCGACGAGCGTCTTCACCGGGCTCGTGTACGTGTCGATCATCTACGCGCTCGCGATGTCGCTCGGCTACGTGGGCAAGGGCGTGGCGATCCTGCTGGTGATCATGCAGATCCCCGGGGCGTCCGGCATCTACCCGATCGAGATGATGCCGGGCTTCTTCCGGTCCCTCTTCCCGTTCTTCCCCTTCACGTACGGCATCGACGCGATGCGCGAGACCATCGGCGGGTTCTACGACGGCTACTACTGGCGCTACGTCGCGGTGCTCGGCCTGTACGCGGTGCTGGCCTTCGTCCTCGGCGTGTTCCTGCGGCTGCGGCTCGGCAACTTCTCTCGGCTGTTCAACGTCAAGCTGGCCGAGACGGGACTCTTCGTCAGCGAGGACGTGCAGATCTTCGGCTCGCGGCGCCGGCTCAGCCAGATCGTCCAGGCGCTGAGCGACCGACAGCGATTCCGTGAGAAGACGGCGCGCCGGGCCGAGTGGTTCATGAAGCGCCATCTGACCGTGATCCGCCTGGCGGTCCTGATCGGTGTCGGGGTGAGCGTGGTGCTCCTGGGCGTCGCCTGGTTCGTGCCGGACGCCAAGGCGACCGTCCTCGGCCTGTGGGGCGTCGTGTGCCTCCTCGTGATCGGGACCGTCGTGACGATCGAGTACGTCCGGCAGAACATCGTCTTCGCGGGGAAGGTGGAGGACATGCCCGAGAGCTCGCTGCGGCAGGCGCTGGCACGGGAGGAGCGGGCGACCCGGTCGGACACGCCTCTGGCAGAGCTCCAGGACCACGGGAAGCGGTCGTGAACAACGTCTCCCGGCTCTTCCGCCACGACCTGCGGCAGGCGACGCGGAGCACGATCGCGCTCGTCGTGCTCTTCGGGGTCGTCGTCATCCCCTCGTTCTTCGCGTGGTTCAACGTGCTCGCGAGCTGGGACCCGTTCGGCAACACGAAGGACCTCAAGGTCGCGGTGGCCAACGCGGACGAGGGGTACGAGGGCGGCCTCCTGCCCGTGCGGATCAACATCGGGGACCAGGTCCTGTCGGCGTTGCGCGCCAACGCCGACCTGGACTGGGTGTTCACGAGCCCGGAGCAGGCGGTCCGGGGCACCGAGTCGGAGGAGTACTACGCCGCTCTCGTGCTCCCCCCGGACTTCAGCCGGCAGATGATGACGTTCCTCGTGCCGGGCGCCACCTCGGCCCGGATCGACTACTACACGAACGAGAAGACGAACGCGCTGTCGCCGAAGATCACGGGCGAGGCGGCGACCGACGTCTCCGTGCAGATCAACGAGACCTTCACGAAGACGTTGAACGAGGTCGGGCTGGGCGTCGTCGCGTCGCTCGCGGACAACCTCGAGGACCCCGAGACGCGCGCGGCCATCGCCCGGCTGGAGGCGAACGCCGCGGCGCTCGCCTCCCAGCTCCGTGCGGGCGCCGACAGCGCGCAGGCGCTCGGCCTGCTCGTCTCGGCGAGCAAGCCGCTCGTGACCGGTGCGACGTCGCTCGCGACCTCCTCGGACTCGGCGTTGCGCGAGACGGCCGGCGCGATCGGCGACGGGTCCACCGCGGCACGGCGCCTCGGCACGACGCTGGAGACGGCGACCGGGTCCCTGGCCGCGGCGTTCTCGACGAGCGCGGACAGCTATCGGGCGCTCGGCACCCAGGTGGACCAGCTCTTCACGTCGCTGGGCTCGCAGAGCCAGGCGACGGTCGCCACCCTGAACACGCTCGCCGGGCAGGTCGACGCGCAGATCGCGGCGTACCAGGGTCTGCGCGACGAGCTCCAGGCACAGGCGGACACGGCGACCGACCCGGCGCTGCGGGACGCGCTCGAGCTGGTCGTCTCCCGCATCGACGGGGCCCTCGCCCGGCAGGAGCTGCTGCGCGACCGCATCCAGGAGGCGGCCACGCGCCTGACCCAGGGCGAGGTCGACAGCCAGGCGACGCGCGACGAGGTGATCGCGGTCGTCGACGAGGCGAGGAGCGCCGTCGAGGGGGTCGAGAGCTCGTACTCCCAGAGCCTGCGGCCGCAGCTCGAGCAGCTCGCCGGGACGCTCGCGTCGGTCAACGGCGGGTTCGTCGCGATCGGCGACGACCTGTCGGGCGCGGTCGCCGCCCTGTCCGAGGGCTCCGGCTCCCTCACCGGCGTGCTCACCGCCGCCGAGGGCACCCTGTCGACGATCTCCGAGGACCTGGAGGCCGCAGCGGCCCGGTTCGACGGCGTCGCGTCCGCGCTGCGCGACGCCTCGGAGTCGGGCGACCTCAGCGCGCTCACCACGATCATCGGCCCCGACGCGCAGACCTTCGCCGGCGAGCTGACCACGCCGGTCGCGCTCCGGACCATCCCGGTGTTCGAGGTCGACACGTTCGGGGCGCAGATGGCGCCCTTCTACTCCGTGCTGGGCCTGTGGGTCGGTGCCCTGCTGCTCTCGGTCCTGATCCGGGTCGACGTCGTGCGCGACCGCCTCCCGTTCGGGGCGGGCCTCACGCTCCCTCAGGAGTACTTCGGGCGCTACGGCATCTTCGCCGTCCTCGCCCTGCTGCAGAGCTCGCTGCTGTACGTGGGGCTCATCGGCTTCGTCGGGGTGCGACCGGTCTACCCGGCGCTGCTCATCCTCGCGGGGTGGGTGATGTCGCTCGTCTTCTCGCTCATCACGTACACGCTGGTCCTGTCGTTCGGCGAGGCGGGCAAGGCACTCGCCGTCTTCCTCCTCGTCGTCCAGATCTCGGCCGGGGGAGGGGCGTACCCGCTGAGCGTCCTGCCGCAGTGGTTCCAGAACATCAGTCCCTTCCTCCCCGTCACGCACGCGACGAGCGCGGTCCGCGCGGCGATCGCGGGGATCTACGAGGGTGACTTCTGGATCTCGCTCGGATGTCTCGTCCTCTTCGTCGTGCCCGCCCTGCTCCTGGGGCTCGTGCTCCGGGTCCCGCTCATCGGGTTCAACGACGACCTCGCGAAGGCGCTCGAGTCCACCCGGCTGATGTAGCGGCACGTCGTGCGGGCCCGGCGACCTATGCTGGCCGCGTGGACCTCACGGAGCTCGTCGCCGTCCCGGGTGGGACGTACCGCATGGGGTCCGACGCCCACTACCCGGAGGAGGGGCCGGCGCACGACCGTGAGGTCGCGCCGTTCCTCGTCGAGCGGCACCCCGTGACCAACGCGCAGTTCGCCGCGTTCGTCGCGGACACGGGCTACGTGACCGTCGCGGAGCGCGCGCTCGACCCGGCGGACTTCCCGGGCGCCGACCCCGCGGACCTCGTGCCCGGCGGCCTCGTCTTCACCCCGACCGCGGGCCCCGTCGACCTGCGCGACTGGCGGCAGTGGTGGCGCTGGCAGCCCGGTGCGTCGTGGCGCTCGCCGCAGGGGCCGGGCTCCGACGTCGACGACCGACCCGACCACCCGGTGGTGCTCGTCGCGTTCGAGGACGCGTCGGCGTACGCGGCGTGGGCCGGGCGCCGTCTGCCGACGGAGGTCGAGTGGGAGCGCGCCGCGCGCGGCGGCCTCGACGGCGCGGAGTTCGCGTGGGGCGACGAGCTCGCGCCCGGCGGCCGTGTCATGGCGAACACGTGGCAGGGCCGGTTCCCCTACCTCGACGAGGGCTGGGGCGGGACGTCGCCGGTCGGGACCTTCCCGCCCAACGGGTACGGGCTGGTCGACATGATCGGCAACACGTGGGAGTGGACGGTCGACACGTTCGCGCCGCGCCACGTCGTGCCCGGCACGGGCGGCCCCGACGCCGGGTCGCGCCCGAGCCTCCTGGCGCCGACGACGTCGCCGCAGGTCATGCGGGTGACCAAGGGCGGGTCGCACCTGTGCGCGCCGGAGTACTGCCGGCGGTACCGCCCCGCGGCCCGGTCGCCGCAGTCGGACGACAGCGCGACGACGCACCTCGGGTTCCGCTGCGCGGCCGACGACGACGCCGCGTGAGGACGACGAAGGCCCCCGCCGTCGGCGGGGGCCTTCGTCACGTGCGGTGCACGCCGGCGGTCAGCCGCAGGTGTACTCGACGCCGTTCTCGTAGTGCGTGCCCGGGCCGAGCTCGTTGCACTTCTCGATGAGGGCGAACGACGCGGTGCCGACGACGATCGCGACGATGATCGAGATCACCAGCACGACGGCACCGACGATGATGCCGGCGAGCGCGACGCCGTTCTTGTAGCCGGCCTTCTTCGACTTGTTGTAGGCCACGATGCTGAGGATCAGGCCGACGATCGAGAGGCAGCCCAGGAACGACAGGACGAGGCCGACGATGCCCATCGTCTTGCCGGGGTCCTCGCCCTGGCCGGGGGCCGAGTACGGCGAGCCCTGCTGCGGGGCGTTGTACTGCGGCGCCTGCGGGGCACCGTACTGGGGCGCCTGCGGGGCGCCGTGCTGCGGGGCCTGCGGCGGCTGCTGCGGCTGGCCCGGCTCGGGCGCGCCGTAGGCGGGCGGACCCGACGGCGTCGCGCCCGGCTGCTGCGGGTTCTGGTCAGGCTGGTCGGGGGTCGACATGCGATCTCCTCGGCGGTTGGTTGCGGCCCGCCCAGTATGCCGGTCGAGCCCGCGCGAGTCCCGGCCTTCGCCCGGCGCGCCCCGAGTCGGGTCGTCGGGCCGAGGGGCGCTCCGACGCGCGTCCACCCGACGGGCCGGTCGTCACGAGTCCTCCACATCCGGCGTCGAGCGAGTGCGCGAGGGTGCGCGATGATGGGGGCGTGAACTCACGGAAGGTCCGATTCATCCCTGTCGTCCTCCCGCTCGTGCTCGGCGCCGGCGCGGCGCTCGGCGGGTGCGCCGCGGAGACCGCGGAGGCGGACGGACCGACCCCGAGCGAGGCGACGCTCGTCGCCCGGGCTGCCGAGCCGCCCGACGACGTGCTCGTGCTCGGCTCGACCGACCCCGCGGAGCTCGCGCTGACGAGCAGCCAGGCGTTCTTCACGTCGGCACCGGTCGTCGTCCTGGCCGTCGCGGACGACGAGGAGGCGCGTGCGACGGCTGCCGCGGCCGCGGTCGAGCTCGCCGCGCCCGTCCTGCTCGTCGGCGGCGCGATCTCCGACGGCGGCCTGCGCACCGAGCTCGGTCGCCTCGGCACCGTGGCCGTGGTCGAGGTGGGGGAGGCCGACGCGCCCCCGGGGCAGGAGGAGGGCGCGGAGGACGGGGCCCCCCGGCGCGCGACGCTCGGCGACGTGGACGGCGTCGACCGGGTGCTGCTCGACGTGGGGGCGCTGGGGGTCGACGGGACGGTCGACCCGCACGACCTCGAGGACGTCCGCGCGGCGCTGCCCGAGCGTGGCGAGCCCGAGACGCTGACCGAGGTGCTCGCGCTCACCGAGCCCGGGAGCCTCGACGCCGCGGGCGGGCCGCAGTCCGCCGCGATCGCGACCGCGCGCGCGGCCGGCGCCGTGCCGCTCGAGGTGCCGGGCGGGGACCCGCGGTCGTCGGCCGAGGTCGTCGACGCGGTCGCGGCCGCCAAGGCGCTCGCCGTCGTGGGCATCGGCGAGAGCTTCGGCGAGGCGGAGGACCTCGCGTGGCGCCTGCGCACCGCCGAGGCGGGCGCGCTGCTGCCGAGCGGGTCGCAGCTCGTGCTCGCCGACGGCGTGCGGTACGTCGCGGTCGGGGCCGATGCGGTCACGCGCAGCCTGGTCGCGGTGGGGGAGGAGGCGCGGTCGGCCGCCGTCGAGCGCGCGCAGCAGGCCGCCGGCGCGTACGCCGAGGTGTCCCCGGACGAGGTCGTCGTCCCGGTGCTCGAGGTGCCCGCGACGCGCGCGTCGTCGTCCGCGGGCCCGGACCGCGACTACTCGACCGAGATCCCGGCGGAGGAGCTCGCGCCGCTCGTGGACGCCGCGGAGTCCTCGGGCGTCCACGTCGTCCTGCGGATCGAGCCCGGGCGGGCGACGTTCGACGAGCAGGTCGCGGAGTACGCCGACCTCCTCGCGCGCCCGACGGTGGGCGTCGCGCTCGACGTCGACGCGCGTCGCCCCGGCGAGGGGTCGCCCGCCGGCACGGTCGACGCCGCGGAGGTCGGCGCCGCGATCGACGTCGTCGCCGGTGTCGTGCGTGAGCACGCCCTGCCCCAGAAGCTCGTCGTGGTGCAGCGCGCGGACGCCGACGCCGTGCGCGACGGCGCGGACCTCGACCTCGGCGGGGGCGAGGCGCAGGTGGTCGTGCAGTCGACGTCGAGGAACGGGTTCGGCGAGCGCGTGCGCGAGTGGGGTGCGCTGCTCGACGGCGTGCCCGAGGGTGTCGTGGGCGGGTGGACCACGGGCTCGGCGGACCCGGCGCGCGACGTCGAGGGCGTCCTCGCGCTCGACCCGAGCCCGCGGTACGTCGCTCCCGCGCTCTGACCGGGGGCGGTTGGAACTGCCGCGGGCAGGGGTTAGGGTGTGGTGCTTGCAAAAGCCGAATCGTTTCGATCCTCCCCCAGACGACGAAGGTGCCCGATGGTCGCGGTCATTCCCCAGCCCCTGCAGGTCGAGCCCGGTGACGGGCACCTGCCCGTCGCGGCCCTCGCGGTCCACGCGCTCGGGCTCGAGCAGCCGGCACCGTGGCTCGCCGACCGGGTCGCCGAGCTCCTCGGCGCGGTCGACGGCGTCACCGTGACGCACGACGACCCCGCGTCCGACGTCGCGCCGGCGGACGCGACCGCGCTCGTGCTGCGGCTCGACGAGCACGCCGGCCCCGCCGGCTCCACGAGCGCCGAGCGCTACAGCCTCGTCGTCGACGCCGCGGGGGTCACGGCGACGGCGGCGGAGCCCGTCGGGCTCCTCCACGCGGCCCAGACGCTGCGCCAGCTCGTCGAGACGCCGGGCGACGGGCCCGCCCGGGTGCCGCACGTCGTCGTGCACGACGCCCCGCGCTACGCGTGGCGCGGCCTGTCCCTCGACGTCGCGCGCACCTTCTTCGGGCTCGACGCGCTGCGCGCCGTGATCGACGTCATGGCGTCGTACAAGCTCAACGTGCTGCACCTGCACCTCACGGACGACCAGGGCTGGCGCATCGAGTCGCCGTCGCGGCCCGAGCTCGCCAAGCTCTCCTCCGGGACCGACACGTCCGGCGGCACGGGCGGCCACCTGTCGCTCGCCGAGTTCCGCGCGCTGCAGGACCACGCGGCCGAGCGGTTCGTGCGCGTGGTGCCCGAGATCGACGTCCCCGGGCACATCAACGCGGCGACCCACGTGTACGGGGACCTCATGCCCGACGGCGTCCCGACCGACGCGTACTCGGGGATCGAGGTCGGGTTCTCGCGCCTCACGTTCGACCTGCCCGCCACCGAGCCGTTCCTGCGCGACGTCTTCACCGACCTCGCCCGCGCGACCGACGGCGAGCACGTGCACTTCGGCGGCGACGAGGTGCTGAAGATGGAGCCGGCGGAGTACGCGCGGTTCGTCGAGCTGTGCCAGCGGCTCGTGGTCGAGGCGGGCAAGACGCCGGTCGCGTGGCAGGAGGCGGCCAAGGCCCCGCTGCGCCCGGGCACGCTCGTGCAGTACTGGGACACGCACCCCATGGACCTCACATACCTCGTCGACGCGGCGAAGGCCGGGGCGCGCGTCATCCTGTCGCCCGCGAACCGCGTGTACCTCGACATGAAGTACACGGCCGACTTCCCGTTCGGCCAGGAGTGGGCGGGCCTCGTCGAGGTCCGCGACTCCTACGACTGGGAGCCCGAGGACGCCGTGCCCGGGCTGCCGGCCGAGACGATCGAGGGCGTCGAGGCCGCGGTGTGGACCGAGCGCATCCCCACGCCGGAGGCGCTGTTCACCATGCTCCTGCCGCGCCTGAGCGCCGTCGCCGAGGTCGCGTGGACGGCCGCCGACCGCAAGGACTGGGACGACTTCCGCCGCCGCGTGGCCCGCGAGGCGCACGCGTGGCGCCGGGCGGGGATCGCGTTCCACGAGTCGCCGCAGGTCGAGTGGTGACGGGTCAGATCCAGCTCGGCAACCACATGTGCATGCGCCAGAACCAGTACGGCACCTGCCACGCGGTCCAGACCGGGTAGTAGAAGACGCTGACGACGCCGATGGTCGTGAGCAGGACCGTGATCCACGTGCGCGCACGGGCCCGCGCCGCCGCGCGGTGCTCCGTGCGCTCGAGCGCGAGCGTCATCGCGTAGACGAGCGTGAGCACGACCCACGGCGTGAACACGATCGAGTAGAACGTGAAGATGGTCCGCTCGGCGTAGAGGAACCACGGCGCCCACCCGGCGACGATGCCGCTGAGCACGGCGAGCGCGCGCCAGTCCTTGAGCCGCACGAGGGCGTAGAGCGCGACGAGGATCGCGAGGGCCGCCGTCCACCACAGGACCGGGTTGCCGATCGACGTGATCGCCCGCGCGCACCGCTCGAGCTCGCACCCGGCCTCGCCCGGGTCGTAGGAGCGCCAGTAGAACGACGTCGGCCGCCACTGCAGGATCCACCCGAGCGGGTGCGCCTCGTACGTGTGCTCGGACGTGAGCCCGTTGTGGAAGTCCCACATCTTCAGGTGGTACTCCCACAGGGACCGCAGCGCGGGTGGCAGCCACGCGACGCCCTCCCCCGGGTTGTCCAGCGCCCACTGGCGCATGTACGCGCCAGGGGAGCGGAACCACGACGTCCACGCGCCGAGGTAGGCGAGGGCCGCCGTCGGGAGCATGACGAGCGCGGCCGGGACCGCGTCGCGCACGAGCGCGTCCTCCCACCAGCGCCCGACCCCCGCCGTCCGGCGTGCCGTCGCGTCCCACAGCACCGACACGACGGCGAACACCGCGAGGAAGTACAGGCCCGACCACTTCACCCCGCACGCGAGGCCCAGCGCGACGGCCGCCGCGAACCGCCACCACCGCCAGCCGAGCCCGGGGCCGTACCGGCCGATGCGCCCGCCCGCGTCGAGGATCGCGCCGCAGCGCTCGGCGAGCCGCCGCCGGGCCTGCTCGCGGTCGAGCAGCAGGCACCCGAACGCGACGAGCACCCAGATCATGAGCATGTTGTCGAGCAGGCCCGTGCGCGAGTGCACGATCGCCTCGCCGTCGACGGCCAGGAGCGCGCCCGCGACGACCCCCATGGCGGTCGACGCGAACAGGCGCCGCGCGATCCTCGCGACGAGCACCACGGCGAGCACCCCGACGAGCGCCGACGCGAGCCGCCAGGTCCACGGGTTCTCGGCGCCGCCGAGCACGCGCATGCCGAGCGCGATCATCCACTTGCCGAGCGGCGGGTGGACCACGTAGTCCGCCGTCGGGAGGAACGAGTCGACGTCGCCCGCCTCGAACGCCGGATTCGGCTCCTCCGGCCAGTTCGCCTCGAACCCGGCCCGCAGGAGCGTCCACGCCTGCTTGACGTAGTACGTCTCGTCGAACACGAGCGTGCCCGGTCGGCCGAGGTCCCACAGGCGCAGCACCGCGGCGACGGCCGCGACGACCGCGACGCCGAGCCACCCCCACAGACGGTCGTGCGCCGTCGCGCCGAGCGCGAGCCGGCGCGGGCCGAGCAGCGCGACCAGGAGGCGCTCGCGGTGGCTCAGGCCCGGCGCGTCCTCGACGGGCTCCGTCAGGGGGTCGGTCGCGCCGGCGGTCGCGTCGGTCGCCGTGTCGGCCATAGCGTCGGCCGTCGTGTCGGCCGTCGTGTCGGTCGTCGTACCGGCCGTCGCGACCTCGCCGGGCGCCGAGGTGCTGTCGGCGGAGACGTCGGTCGCGGGCCGGGGCCCGGGGTGCGCGTCGGCGGGCGGCTGGGACACGCAGGCCATCGTAGGGGCACGGGCGTGTGGAACCCTGGGAGCCATGCCCTCCTCGCCCGGCGACCTCCTCGACGCCTCCGCCCCGACCCCCGACGCGCCCCGGCCGGCGGGCGAGCCCGCCCGGGAGGCGGGGCACCTGGTGCTCGGCGGCACCCCGATCGGCAACGCGGAGGACGCGAGCCCGCGCCTGCGGCGTCTTCTCGCGGAGGCCGACGTCGTCGCGGCCGAGGACACGCGGCGCCTGCACGCGCTCGCGGGCCGGCTCGGCGTGCAGGTCGGGGGCCGCGTGCTGAGCTTCCACGAGCACAACGAGTCCGACCGCTCGGACGACCTGCTCGACGTGGTCGAGGGGGGCGGGACCGTGCTCGTCGTGTCCGACGCGGGCATGCCGAGCGTGTCCGACCCGGGCTTCCGCGTCGTCGCGCGCGCCGTCGAGCGCGGCGTCCCCGTGACGACGGCGCCCGGCCCGAGCGCGGTGCTCACCGCGCTCGCGCTCTCGGGCCTGCCGACCGACCGCTTCTGCTTCGAGGGGTTCCTGCCGCGCAAGGCGGGCGACCGCTCGCGCGCGCTCGCCGCGCTCGCCGACGAGCCGCGCACCCTCGTGTTCTTCGAGGCGCCGCACCGCGTGGCCGAGACGCTCGCCGCGATGGCGGACGCGTTCGGCGCCGACCGGGCGGCCGCCGTCGCGCGCGAGCTCACCAAGACCTACGAGGAGGTGCTGCGCGGCCCGCTCGGCGAGCTCGCGGAGCGCGCCGCCGCGGAGCAGCTCCGCGGCGAGATCTGCGTCGTCGTCGGCGGCGCGCCCCCGCGCGGCCCGGTGCCGCTCGCGGAGCTCGTGCCGCAGGTGCTCGCGCGCGTCGACGGCGGCGAGCGGCTCAAGGAGGCCGTGGCCGACGTCGCGGCGGGGGCCGGCGTGCCCAAGCGCGACCTCTACGCCGCGGCCGTCGAGGCCCGCGGGCGCTGAGGCCGCGCGCGCCGTGCCGGTGCGCGCCGTGCCGGTGCGCGGTGCAGGGAGAGCTGCGCGTCAGCGGCCGACGACGTCGCTCGCCTCGAGCGCGACGCCCGCCGCCGCGAGCGCCTCGCGCGCCGCGGCCCCGAGCTCGGGCGTGACGGGCACGGTGAGGTCGGTGAGGACGCGCGTGTCGAGCCCGAGCCGGTGGGCGTCGAGCGCCGTCTCGCGCACGCAGTGGGACTCGGCGATGCCCACGACGTCGACCGCCTCGATCCCGGCCGCGCGCAGGATGTCGGCGAGCGGCGTGCCGTCGACGTCGACCCCCTCGAACCCCGAGTACGCGGCCTGGAACTCGCCCTTCTTCACGCTCGCGTCGGGCGCGAGGTCCGCGAGCGCCGGGTGCAGCTCGGCGTTCGGCGAGCCGGCGATGCCGTGCGGCGGCCACGTGTCGACGAAGTCGGGGTCGGGGCTCCAGTGCTCGCCCGGGTCCACGTGCCAGTCCTGCGTCGTGACGACGAGGGCGTAGGTGTCGCGGTGGTCGCGCGCGTGGTCGGCGATGCGCTGCGCGACGGCGTGCCCGCCCTCGACGCCCAGCTCGCCGCCCTCGCAGAACGTGGGCTGGACGTCGACGACGAGGAGGGCGCGGCGCGGTCCGGGGGTGTTCTCGCTCATGCGTCCACTCTGCCACCGCACGGGGCGTCGTGGGGGTGCGCGGCGGCCCGGGCCGCCGGGCGCGCCCGCGGCGCGGGTGCCACAGTGGACTCCCGAGACCAGCGCACCACCGGGAGGCCTCCGATGAGCGACGACGCCCCGTCCACGACCACCCCCGACTCCGCGCCCGAGCGCCCGATCGGCTACTGGCTCAAGCTCGTGGACCGGCTCATCGACGAGAGCTTCGACGGCGTCTTCCACCACTCGGGCCTCACGCGCCGACACTGGCAGGTGCTCAACACCATCCGGGACGGCGTGAGCGAGGAGACGAGCGTCGACGGCGTGCTGTCGCCCTTCACCGGGGCTGGGGGCGCAGGGCACGGCGGCGCGAGCGCCGTGGCGGCGGAGATCGACGACCTGGTGCGGCGCGGCTGGGTCGCGCGCGGCGCGGACGGCGCGCTGTCCGTGACGGTCGCGGGCAACCACGCGTACCACGACCTCCTCGACGCGGTGTCGCTGTCGCGCGAGCGGGTCGCGGAGGGCATCAGCCGCGAGGAGTACGCCCGGACGGTGGCGACGCTCGAGCGCATGGCGCGCAACCTCGGCTGGTCGGGCTGACGGGCTGACCGGCCGCGGGCGGGTCGCGAGACGCGCCGCCGCGTCGTCGGGCAGCAGGCGTACCCTGCGAGACCCGCGACCCGTGCGCACCCCGCGTCCGGGCGCACCGCACAGAGCTGGAGCACTGCGATGGAGTTCCGCCGGATCCCCGGTCTGCCGCCCTACGTCTTCACGATCATCGACGGGCTCAAGATCGAGGCACGCCGAGCGGGGCGCGACGTCGTGGACCTCGGCTTCGGCAACCCGGACCTGCCGAGCCCGCAGGTCGCGGTCGACAAGCTCGCCGAGGCCGCGCAGAACTCGCGCAACCACCGGTACTCCGCGTCGCGCGGCATCCCGAAGCTCCGTGAGGCCGTGGCGGGTCTGTACCAGCGCCGGTTCGGCGTGAGCCTCGACCCGGACACCGAGATCATCTCGACGATCGGCGCCAAGGAGGGCTTCAGCCACCTCATGTGGGTGCTGCTGCAGCCGGGCGACGTCGCGCTGGTGCCCACCCCGAGCTACCCCATCCACATCTGGGGCCCCTACTTCGCGGGCGCCGACGCGCGCCAGGTCCCCATCGGCGACGGCACCGACGCCGCGGGGTACATCGACCGCATCATCGAGGCGTGGGAGCTCGGCTGGCCCAAGCCGCGCGTCGTCGTGCTGTCGTTCCCGCACAACCCGACGACGACGGTCGCGACCAAGGAGGACCTGCAGCGCCTCGTCGACTGGGCGCGGGACAAGGACGTCGTGCTCGTGCACGACCTCGCGTACGCCGACATGACGTTCGACGGGTTCCGGCCGCCGTCGATCATGGAGTGCGACGGCGCGCGCGAGGTCGCGGTCGAGCTCTACTCCATGACGAAGTCGTTCTCCATGGCGGGCTGGCGCGTCGCGTTCCTCGTGGGGCGCCGCGACGTCGTCGGGGCGCTCGCCAAGCTGAAGAGCTATCTCGACTACGGCACGTTCCAGCCCATCCAGATCGCTGCGACGGTCACGCTCAACGAGGCGACCGAGTTCCCGCAGGAGATCTCGTCCGTGTACGAGTCCCGGCGCGACGCCCTCTACGACGGTCTGCAGCGCATCGGGTGGGACATCCACAAGCCCGGGGGCACGATGTTCGCGTGGGCCCGCATCCCCGAGCGGTACCGCGAGATGGGCTCGATCGAGTTCGCGACGCACCTCGTCGAGGAGTGCGACGTCGCCGTCTCCCCGGGCGTCGGGTTCGGACCCGGCGGCGACGAGTTCGTGCGCTTCGCGCTCATCGAGAACGAGCACCGCATCGGCCAGGCGGTCCGCGGCCTCAAGCGCGGTCTCACCCGCCTGCAGTAGAGGCCCGCCCCGGGCTCGACGTCGCGTCGTCCCGGGCGCGGGGCGGACGTCGGGTCGTGCTCGGGGAAGGGCGCGGCGGGCGTGACGGGTGCGGCGCCCGGCGGGCCGGGCGACGATGGGCGCATGCCCACCCGGCGCTCGACCGTGCGCACCACGACCGTGCACCGCTCGACCACGCCTTCCTCGTCCGCCCGTCGGTCGTCCGTGCGCCGCGCGGTCCTGGCGGTCGCGGTGGTCGCGCTGCCCGCCGCGTGCTCGGGCGACGGCGGCGAGGGACCCGGCCCGACGCCGTCGGCCACGACGACCACCGACGCGCCGACCGGGTCGCCCGGGACGACGACGCCGCCACCGGAGCCGTCGCCCGAGCCGGGACTCGTCGTCGTGCCCGAGGTGCGCGCGGACGTCGCCGAGGTCGCGACCGGGCTCGCCGCCCCGTGGGGGCTCGCGGCGCTCGCCGACGGGACGCTGCTCGTCTCGCTGCGCGACGAGCGCGCGCTCGTCGTCGTCGACCCGGCCACGGGCGCGGTCGAGCCGGTCACCGGGCCGGGCGCGGACGACCTGCGCGACGGCACGGTCGCGCGCGGCGAGTCGGGGCTGCTCGGGGTCGCGGTCGGGCCCGAGGACGGCGCGGCGCCCGGGGAGGTCTTCGTCCACCGCACGGCGCCGGGCGGCAACGAGGTGCTGCGCGGCACGCTGACGGGGCGCGAGCTGTCCGCGCTCACGCCCCTGGTCCAGGGGATCCCGGCCGCCTCGACGCACGACGGCGGCCGGCTCGCGTTCGGCCCGGACGGCTTCCTCTACGTGACGACGGGCGGCGCGCAGCAGCGCGGCGCGGCGCAGGACCCGGGGGCGCTCGCGGGCAAGGTCCTGCGCGTCACGGTCGACGGCGCGCCGGCCCCGGGCAACCCCGACCCCGCGTCGCCCGTGTGGAGCCTCGGGCACCGCAACGTGCAGGGCGTCGCGTGGGACGTCACGGGGCGCATGCTCGCGTCGGAGTTCGGCCAGGACACGTTCGACGAGCTCAACGTCGTCGTGCCGGGCGGCAACTACGGCTGGCCCGAGGTCGAGGGCACGGGTGGTGCGGGGGCCGGGTTCGTCGACCCGGTGACGACGTGGGCGACGTCGGACGCGTCGCCGAGCGGGCTCGCGGTGACGCGCGAGGCCGCCTACCTCGCCGGGCTGCGGGGGCAGACGCTGTGGCGCGTGCCGTTCGCGTCGGCCGACGGCGGCGCGTCCGCCGACGCGTTCGGGGCGCCGCAGGCGCTGCTCACGGACCGCGGGCGGCTGCGCGCCGTGCTCGTCGACCCGGCGACGCCGCTCGGGGACGACGGGAGCGCGGCGCTGTACGTGCTGACGAACAACACCGACGGGCGCGGCGACCCCCGCGACGGTGACGACCGCCTGCTGCGCGTGACCGTGACGCCGGCCGGCTGACCTGCCGGTTTGGAGCCTGATAACGAATCGGTTACGGTCGAGTGTCTCGCGTAGCCGCTCACCGGGGACAGGTGTATGGACGGCTGCGAGGCGCGGCTCGTGACGAGCGCCCAGGAGGCGCCGGTGGCCGCAGGACGGCCGGATCGGCTGGTCGAACGGGTGCGCCCGAGCCGCAGCGAGCGGTGCGCGGCGCGCCCGAGGTGCGTGCGCGCCGTCGACCCCCGTGCCCGGGACCCCCGACGACTGGATCCTCAGTGCAGCTCTTCTCCCGCTTCGGCGCGCCCCAGAACGGCGACGCCGACACCTCGCCCGAGCCCACGCCCGCGACCCACGCCGCGACGCCGAGCCGGCGCGCGGCCCGCTCCGCGCGCTCGCAGCGCACCACGCGCCGCCGCCGCTGGTCGATCGTCGCCGCGGCCACCGCCGTCGCGCTCGTCGGTTCCGGCGCCGTCGCGTACGGCGAGGCGAACAAGACCGTGACGATCGACGTCGACGGCGAGGTGACGACCGTCAGCACCCTCGCGGGCTCGGTCGCCGGCGCGCTCGACGCCGCGGGCGTCGAGGTCGGCGCGCGCGACCAGGTCGCGCCCGACCCGGGCTCGGCCATCGACGACGGCGACGACGTCGTGGTGCGGCTCGCGAAGAAGGTCACCGTCCAGACCGACGGCGAGCAGTCCGACGTCTGGCTCACCGCGCTCGACGCGGACGAGGCCCTGCGGAGCCTCGCGGAGCGCGGCGGCGACGTCCGCCTCGTCGCGTCGCGCTCCGGCGAGCGTGCGTCCCTCGACCTGCGCCTCGACACCGACGGGCCCGTGAACGTCGTCGCGGACGGCGAGACGACCGTCGCCCCCGACGGCAGCATCGGCGTCCCCGCGATCCTCGAGGAGCGGGGCATCGAGCTCTCGGACCTCGACCGCGTGAGCGTCCAGCGCGTCGAGGCGCCCGAGCCGGGCGCGCCGACGGTCTCGCTCGTCGTGCAGCGCGTCGTCGTCGAGCAGCAGCAGACCACGACGCCGATCGCACACGAGACGGTGAAGAAGCCCGACGACTCGAGGTACACCGACGAGTCCGCCGTCGCCCAGGCCGGGAAGGACGGCGTCACCACGACGACGTTCGAGGTCACGCTCGTCGACGGCGTCGAGGAGTCGCGCGAGCAGCTCTCCGAGGAGGTCACGACCGCTCCCGTGGACGAGGTCGTCGTCACCGGGACGAAGGAGCGACCGAAAGACCCCCGCACGATCGGCCAGACCATGGCCGCCGAGCGCGGCTGGACCGGCTCGCAGTGGACCTGCCTGGAGCGGCTGTGGACCAAGGAGTCCAACTGGAACCCGACGGCGGACAACCCGACGTCGAGCGCCTACGGCATCCCGCAGTCCCTGCCCGGCTCGAAGATGGCGAGCAAGGGCGCCGACTGGGCGACCAACCCCGCGACCCAGATCGCGTGGGGCCTCGACTACATCGCCTCGGTCTACGGCTCCCCGTGCGGCGCCTGGTCGCACTCGCAGGCCACCAACTGGTACTGAGCGGCCCCCGCTCCCGCTCGGGCCCGCGACCCCTCGTGGTCGCGGGCCCGTCGTCGTCCACGGCGACGGGGCGACGCGGGGAGGATGCGGCGGGTCGTGCGGGCCTGGCGGGAGCCGCGAGGCACGAGCGGCGGATGGTGGACCCGCCGCATCCTCCCCGTGCCGCGCCCCTCGCACGAGACGCCCCGCTGGCGGGCGCGCGGGCCGACTAGGATCGGGCACCATGACCCACATCCTCTCGGCCGTGGCGTGGCCGTATGCCAACGGGCCGCGCCACATCGGCCACGTCGCAGGTTTCGGTGTCCCGTCGGACGTCTTCAGCCGGCACATGCGCATGGCGGGTCACGACGTCCTCATGGTCTCGGGCACCGACGAGCACGGCACGCCGATCCTCGTGCAGGCCGACAAGGAGGGCGTGACGCCGCAGGAGCTCGCGGACCGGTACAACCGCGTCATCGTCGAGGACCTGCACCAGCTCGGGCTGTCGTACGACCTGTTCACGCGGACCACGACGCGCAACCACTACGCCGTCGTGCAGGAGATGTTCCGCACGGTCCACAAGAACGGGTACATGGTCGAGCAGACGACCATGGGCGCGATCTCGCCGTCGACGGGCCGCACGCTGCCCGACCGCTACATCGAGGGCACGTGCCCCATCTGCGGGTACGACGGCGCGCGCGGCGACCAGTGCGACAACTGCGGCAACCAGCTCGACGCGATCGACCTCATCAACCCGCACAGCCGGATCAACGGCGAGACGCCGAAGTTCGTCGAGTCGAACCACTTCTTCCTCGACCTGCCGGCGTTCGTGGACGCGCTGGGGGACTGGCTGCGCACGCGCACCGCGTGGCGCCCGAACGTCCTGAAGTTCTCGCTCAACCTGCTGGACGACGTGCGCCCGCGCGCCATGACGCGTGACATCGACTGGGGCATCCCGGTGCCGCTGCCCGGGTGGGAGGAGAACTCAAGCAAGCGCCTGTACGTGTGGTTCGACGCGGTGATCGGGTACCTCTCGGCGTCGATCGAGTGGGCGCGCCGCAGCGGCGACCCGGACGCGTGGCGCGCGTTCTGGAACGACCCCGAGGCGCGGTCGTACTACTTCATGGGCAAGGACAACATCACGTTCCACTCCCAGATCTGGCCGGCCGAGCTGCTCGGCTACGACGGCCGGGGGAGCAAGGGCGGGGCTCCGGGGGCCTACGGGAACCTCCAGCTCCCGACGGAGGTCGTGTCGAGCGAGTTCCTCAACGTCGAGGGCCAGAAGTTCTCCTCGTCGCGCGGCGTCGTCATCTACGTGCGCGACATGCTGGCCCGCTACCAGCCGGACGCGTTCCGGTACTACGTGGCGTCGGCCGGTCCGGAGACGCAGGACGTGGACTTCACGTGGGCGGACTTCCAGCGCCGCACGAACGACGAGCTCGTCGCCGGGTGGGGCAACCTGGTGAACCGCACGGCGAACCTCGTGCACAAGAACTTCGGGGCGATCCCGGAGCCCGGGCAGCGCCAGCCGATCGACGAGGGCGTGCTCGCGACGACGACGACCGCGTTCGGCCGGGTGGGCGAGCTCATCGCGACGCACCGCCAGCGCGCCGCCGTCGCGGAGGCGATGAAGACGGTGGGCGAGGTCAACAAGTACGTCTCGGACACCGAGCCGTGGAAGCTCAAGACCGACCCGGACCGTTTGGCGACGGTCCTGCACACGGTGACGCAGGCGGTGAGCGACCTCAACACGATCCTGTCGCCGTTCCTGCCGCACTCGGCGCAGAAGGTGCACGAGGCGTTCGGCGGCACCGGCACGTTCGCGCCGCAGCCGCGCATCGACGAGGTGACCGACCTCGACGACGACTCGCGCCACTACCCGGTCATCACGGGCGACTACCGCGCCGAGGGCCTGGCGACGTGGGAGCCGAGGGCCGTGGTGCCGGGGACGCCGGTCGCGAAGCCGACGCCGGTGTTCACCAAGCTCGACGACTCGATCGTCGAGGAGGAGCTCGACCGCCTGCGCGAGACCGCCTGACCGTGGCGAAGCAGCGTGAGCGGGGGTGGCCCCCGGACCCGGAGCCGCTGCCGGTCCCGGTCGTGGACAACCACACGCACCTCGACGCGATCGGCGACGTGCTGCCCGAGGGGGAGCCGGCGCCGAGCGTCGCGGAGCACCTCGCGCGCGCGGCGGCCGCGGGGGTGGACCGCGTCGTGCAGGTGGGGTGCGACCTGCCCGCGGCCCGGTGGACCGACGCCCTGCTGCGCGGCGCGCCGTCCGCCGAACATGGGGTCACCGCCCGTCCGGAGGTCGTGACGGGCGACGACCACATGCTCGGCGGGGTCGGCAGGCTGCTCGGGGCGGTGGCGATCCACCCGAACGAGGCGGTGCTGCACGGCGGCGTGCGGGAGGTGGGCCCGGACGGGCTGGAGCCGGACCCGCAGCCCCGGCACGACGTCCCGCTCGACGACGCGATCGCCGAGATCGCCGCGATCGCGCGCTCGAACGACCGCGTGCGCGCGATCGGCGAGACGGGGATGGACCTGTTCCGTACGGGCGCCCGGGGCGAGGCCGTACAGCGCGAGGCGTTCCGCGCGCACGTGGCGCTCGCGAAGGAGCTCGGGCTCGCGCTCCAGATCCACGACCGCGACGCCCACGCCGAGGTGCTCGACGTGCTCGCGCGCGACGGCGCCCCCGAGCGCACGGTGTTCCACTGCTACTCGGGCGACGCCGCGATGGCCCGGTTCTGCGCCGAGCAGGGCTGGTACCTGTCCTTCGCGGGCCCGGTGACGTTCCGCGCGAACGACGAGCTCCGGGCCGCGCTGCGCGCGGTGCCGCTCGGGCAGGTCCTCGTCGAGACGGACGCGCCGTACCTCACGCCTCACCCGTACCGCGGCCGGCCCAACGCGCCGTACGTGCTCCCCACGACCGTGCGTACGGTCGCCGACGTGGTGGGGCTGCCGCTCGCCGACGTGTGCGCGCGGCTCGCCGCGACGTCGGTCGCGGTGTACGGCGCGTGGTGACGCGGGCGCGCGCCGCCCGGTCGGCCACGGGCGTTCCGGGACGTTCGGGAGGTTTCACCCCCGGTCACGTTTCGGCTACGGTCAGGTCCGTGCGTCGGGCTGCCCGGCCGCACCCCACCCCGCCCTCGGTGGTCGTCGAGGGCCGTTCCCCCCGCAGAAGGGACCGCGCGCGTGCTCGCACCTGACGGAACCGGTCGGCGGCGCCTGCAGCGCGTGGCGGCCCAGGGTCTCGTCGTCGCGAGCCTCGTCGTCGTCACGGGTGCGTTCGCGTCGCTCCACAAGAGCGTGACGCTCGACGTGGACGGCGAGCTGCACGAGGTCTCCGCGTACGGGCGCACCGTCGCCGAGGTGCTCGACTACCAGGACGTCGCGGTCGGGGAGGGCGACCTCGTCGAGCCGGGCCTCACGGACGCGGCGCACGACGGCGGCACGATCGTCGTGCGCACGGCGCACGACGTCACGGTCGAGATCGACGGGCAGGTCCAGACGATCTCGACGACGGCGCGCACCGTGGGCGAGCTGCTCACCTACCTCGGGCCGCGTGCCGAGGGCGCCGTGACGGAGGTGTCGCGCACGCAGGCCCTGGGCCGCGACCGGATCCGCGTCTCGACGCTCAAGACGGTGCACGTCGCCGTCGACGGCGCGGTCATGCCGATCACGACGGCGGAGCCGACCGTACGGGGCGTCCTCGCGACGGCGGGCATCGTCCTGGCCGAGGGCGACAGCACGTCCGCACCGCTCGACGCGGCCGCGGTGGACGGCATGCTCGTGCTCGTCAGCCGGGCAGCGTCGTCGGCGGCGACGGTGACGGAGGTCCTGCCGTTCACGACGGAGGAGGTCGAGGACCCGAACCTGCCGAAGGGCCACCGCGTCGTCGTGCAGTCGGGTCGGGTCGGCGAGGCCGTCACGACGTACGCCGTGCAGACGCTCGCAGGCGCGGAGGTGTCACGCACGGTCCTCACGCGTACGGTGACCACGGAGCCGCGCAACGAGGTCATCAAGGTCGGGACGATGGACGTCTCGGTCTCGGTGGACCCGGGCTCCGCGCGCGCGATCGGTCGGTCGCTCGCCGCGCAGCGCGGTTGGGGCGACGACCAGTTCACGTGCCTGGACAAGCTGTGGACCAAGGAGAGCAACTGGCGCGTCGACGCGGACAACCCGACGTCGAGCGCCTACGGGATCCCGCAGGCCCTGCCCGGGTCGAAGATGTCGAGCGCGGGCGCCGACTGGCGGACCAACCCCGCAACGCAGATCACGTGGGGGCTGGGCTACATCGAGGGCCGCTACGGCACGCCGTGCTCGGCGTGGTCGCACTCGGTCGCGAAGGGCTGGTACTGACGGACCGGGGGCCGCGGCGCCCGGGCGCCGCGAGCGGCGCGCGTCAGCGCTCGAGCATCGCGAGGTAGTGCGGGTTCTGCATGATCCCGAGGACGTTGCCGAACGGGTCGACCACGGACGCGGTGACGAAGCCCTCCCCCTGCCCGCGCTCCACGACGCCCTCGTACTCGGTCGCGCCGAGCTCGAGGAGCCGCGCGAACGCGGCCCGGACGTCGTCGACGTGCCAGTTCACGATCACCCCGCCGGGCGCGTCGGGCTGCGGGTGCGGCGACCACGACCGCGCGATGATCCCGAGCTCGTCCTCGCGGTCGCCGACGCGGAACTCCACGTACCCGCCCGGCACCACGTAGTAGGGCGCCGTCCCGAGGACCTCCGCGTACCACGCGGACGCGGCCTCCAGGTCGTCCGCCCACAGGTTCAGCGTCGCCATCCCACGCAGCATGCTCGTCTCCCTCGTCGTGCCGGGCCTGTGCCCGGGGCCGTCCGCCGACCCCGGCGGGGCCGACACGTCGACCGTAGGACCTCATGCGGAACGTGCGGTTCCGCAGTGTCGGGCACGATGGACGGGTGCTGGACACCTCGATCCGCCTGCTGCGCCTGCTCGCGCTGCTCCCGACGCGCCCCTCCTGGTCCGGCCCGGAGCTCGCGGAGCGGCTCGGCGTGACGACGCGCACGGTGCGCAACGACGTCGAGCGGCTGCGGCTCCTGGGGTACGAGGTGCGCTCGTCGCCCGGCGTCGCGGGCGGGTACCGCCTCGGCTCCGGGACCGCGCTGCCGCCGCTCCTGCTCGACGACGAGGAGGCGACCGTGGTCGCGGTCGCGCTGCGCGCGGCCGCCGCGGGCTCGGTCTCGGGCGTCGAGGACGTCGCCGGGCGCACGCTCGTCAAGCTCGACACCGTGCTGCCCGCGCGGCTGCGCGCCCGGGCGGACGCCCTGCGTGACGCGGTGACGAGCGCGCCGGCGGGCGGGCCCGTCGTGGAGCCGCGCGTGCTCGCGGACGTCGCGGCGGCGATCTCCGCGCGCACGGGCCTGCGCCTCGAGTACCGCGCGCACGACGGCACCACCTCCTCGCGGAGCGTCGAGCCCTACCGGCTCGTCCTCGTCGAGCGCCGGTGGTACCTGCTCGCGTTCGACCTGGACCGCGACGACTGGCGGACCTTCCGCGTGGACCGGCTCCGCCTGCGCACGCCGGGCGGGCGGCGGTTCGTGCCCCGGCCCGTGCCCGGGGGCGACGCCGTCGCGCACGTGGTGCGCGGCGTCGGCTCCGAGGCGTGGGCGCACCCGGCGCGCGTGCGCCTGCACGCCCCGGCGGGCGTGGTGGCGCAGCGACTGTCGCCCGGGGCCGGGGTTCTCGTCGACGACGGCCCCCACGCGTGCGTGCTCGAGACGGGCGGCACCTCGCTCGCCCGGCTCGCGGGCTTCCTGCTGGGCCTCGACGTCGACCTCACGGTGCTCGACCCGCCCGAGCTCGTCGCCACGCTGGCGCGCGCGGGGGAGCGGGCGGCCCGGGCGCGGCCCGCGCCGGACGAGCCGGCGCAGGGTGCCGAGCGGTGACGTGCGGGTGAGAAATCCGTGCAGGTGGCGCTGACATTCGCGTCCAAACCCGGACAGAACTCTCCAGTCTAGCGCCCCAGGGGTTGGCGCTTGATAACGGATCGGTTACGGTCGAACGTCGCTCGCGCGCGATCGGCACGCCCTCCCGGGCCCACCAGGACCGGGTGGACGTGACGGGACCACGCGAGCGGTGCGCCGTCGTCGGGCCCTGGGGAAGGGGCGCCGGGGTGGCGCCGGCAGCCGGATCGGCCGCTCGAGAAACCGCGGACGCACGTGTGCGCCCGCCGCGGAGGACCATGTCCTGCGCGGGCCGCGGTCGGTGCTACGCGCCGTCGAGCCGTCGTGACCGGGACCCCCGACGACTGGACCCGAGTGAAGAACCCCTTCCACCGGACCGCTGACGCGGCCGGCGCCCCCGACGGCGCCGACACCACCCCCCTGACCCCCGTCACCACCGACGACCTCGCGGAGAGCCCCCAGAGCCCCGCGACCACCGCGCACCGCTCGCGCCGCCGCTGGCCCTTCGTCGCCGGCGCGACCGCGGTCGTCCTCCTCGCGACCGGTGCGGTCGCCTACGGCAGCGCGCGCAAGACCGTCGAGCTCGACGTCGACGGCCAGATCACCACCGTCACGACCTTCGCCGGGTCCGTCGAGGGCCTGCTCGAGGAGCAGGACGTCGCGGTCGGCGACCGCGACCTCGTCGTGCCCGACCTCGACTCCGCCCTGCGCGGCGGCGGGGACGTCGTCGTGCGCTACGGGCGCGAGGTGCCCGTCCAGGTCGACGGCTCCCAGTCCTCCGTCTGGCTCACCGCGCTCGACGCGGACGAGGCCCTGACGACCCTCGCCTCGCGCGGCAGCGACGTGCGCCTCGTGGCGTCGCGCTCCGGCGAGCGCGCGTCCCTCCCGATCCGCCTCGACGCGGACGGCCCGGTCAACGTCGTCGCCGACGGCGAGACGAAGGTCGCGCCCGACGGCAGCATCGGCATCGACGCGATCCTCGACCAGCAGGGCATCCGCCTCGGCGACCTCGACCGCGTCCACGTGGCCAAGACGGCGCAGCTCGCGGCGCAGGAGGAGGCCGAGGGCGAGGAGCCCGCGGCCGACGACGCCGCCGAGGACGCCGCGGCCGAGGACCCGGCCGCCGAGGACGCCGCGGCCGACGCCCCGGTGACTCTCGTCGTGCAGCGCGTGAAGGTCGAGGAGGTGCCGACCGAGAAGGCGGTGCCGTTCGAGACCGTCACCGAGGAGGACCCGGACCGCTACAAGGACCTCGACCCGGCGGTCAAGCAGGAGGGCGTCGAGGGCGTCCACACGACCGTGCACCGTGTCACGACGGTCGACGGCGTGGAGGAGTCGCGCGAGCTCGTGTCGGAAGGCGTCACGACGCCGCCGGTGAACGAGATCCTCGTGCAGGGCACCAAGGAGCGCCCGAAGCCGAAGCCGAAGGTCACGACGCAGCAGCGCTCGTCCTCGTCCTCGTCGTCGTCCTCGTCGTCCGGCGGCTCGTCCGCCCCGGCCGCCGACCTCGGCTCCGCCCCCGGCGGCGTCTGGGGCGCGCTCGCCCAGTGCGAGTCCGGCGGCAACCCCGCGACGAACACGGGCAACGGCTACTACGGCCTCTACCAGTTCTCGCTGCCGACGTGGCAGGCGATGGGCGGCACCGGCCTCCCCTCGGAGGCCTCGGCCGCCGAGCAGACGCAGCGCGCCCAGGCGCTCCAGGCCCGGTCGGGCTGGGGCCAGTGGCCCGCGTGCGCGCGCAAGCTGGGTCTGCTCTGACCCGGTAGGCGAGACGTACCCGGCCGCTCGACGGCCGCACCGCGGAGGGCGGGGCGCACGGCGCCCCGCCCTTCGTCGTCCCCGGGTGCGGTCGCGCCGCGCCGGGGTCGGGCCGCGGCCGGGTCGGTAGGCTTGCGCCCATGAGCGACGCCCGAGGTGCCCTGCTGGGTCCGGCCGAGATCCGCGACCTGGCGGGGCGCCTCGGCGTCCGCCCGACCAAGACGCTCGGCCAGAACTTCGTCCACGACGGCGGCACGGTCCGCAAGATCGTGCGCGCGGCGGACGTGCGACCGGGGGAGCGCGTCGTCGAGGTCGGTCCCGGGCTGGGGTCGCTCACGCTGGGCCTGCTCGAGGCGGGCGCGAGCGTCGTCGCGGTCGAGATCGACCCGGTGCTCGCGAAGCAGCTCCCCGAGACGGTCGCGGCGCACGTGCCCGACCTGGGCGACCGGCTCGAGGTCGTCGGGGCGGACGCGCTCGAGGTCGCCAGCCTGCCGGGCGAGGCGCCGACGGCGCTCGTGGCGAACCTGCCGTACAACGTCGCGGTGCCGGTGCTGCTCACGTTCCTCGAGCGGTTCGACTCGCTCGAGCGCGTCCTCGTCATGGTGCAGGCCGAGGTGGCCGACCGGCTCGCCGCACCGCCCGGCTCGCGCACGTACGGCGTACCGTCGGTCAAGGCCGCGTGGTATGCCGACGCGCGACGTGCGGGCACCGTCGGGCGGAGCGTGTTCTGGCCCGTGCCGAACGTCGACTCGGCGCTCGTCGCGCTCGACCGCCGCGAGCCCCCGGCCACCACGGCGACGCGCGAGCAGGTCTTCGCCGTCGTCGACGCCGCGTTCGCGCAGCGCCGCAAGATGCTCCGGTCGGCGCTCTCCGGGCTCGCCGGGTCGGCGAGCGTCGCGGCCGAGGCCCTCGAGGCGGCGGGCGTGAACCCGCAGGCGCGCGGCGAGGTGCTCGACGTCGCCGCGTTCGCGCGTGTCGCGGAGCAGCTCGTCCGGCGCGCGGGCCTGGGCGACCGCGGGCCGCGCACCGCCCCCCCCGCCGCGGGGCGGTCCGCCGGGCGACCTGGCACAGTGGACGCGTGACACCCCCGCGTCCGCCGAGCATCGCCCTCGCGCCACCCCCGTCCGTCCGCGTGCGCGCACCCGGCAAGGTCAACCTCTCGCTGCGGGTGGGGGCGCTGCAGGACGACGGGTACCACCCGCTCGTGACGATCTTCCAGGCGGTCGGGCTGAGCGAGGACGTCGTCGCCCACCAGGTGCCGCCCGGCTCGGGCGTCTCCCTCAGCGTCCAGGGGCTGCAGGCCGACGTCGTGCCGACGGACGGGACGAACCTCGCGTGGCGGGCGGCGGTCGCGCTCGCCGAGCACGTGGGCGTCGACCCGGACGTGCACCTGGAGATCCACAAGGGGGTCCCCGTCGCGGGCGGCATGGCGGGCGGGTCCGCGGACGCCGCGGCCGCGCTCGTCGCGTGCGACGCGCTGTGGGACACCGGCGTGCCGCGCGCCGACCTCGTGCGGCTCGCCGCCGGCCTCGGGGCGGACGTCGCGTTCGGGCTCGTGGGTCACACCGCCGTCGGGACGGGGCGCGGGGACGTGCTCACCCCCGCGATGACGCGCGGGGAGTTCCACTGGGTCTTCGCGGTGCAGGCCGAGGGCCTGTCCACGGTGCAGGTCTACCGCACGTTCGACGAGACCGTCGGGGGGGCCGCCGAGCTCGACCTCGCGGAGGACACGGCGCTCATGCAGGCGCTGCGCGCGGGCGACGCCGTCGGGCTCGGGCAGGTGCTGCGCAACGACCTCCAGGAGCCCGCGCTCGCGCTGCGGCCCGAGCTGCAGCGCACCCTCGACGTCGCGACGGAGGCGGGCGCGCTGGGCGCGATCGTCTCGGGCTCGGGCCCGACGGTCGCCGCGCTCGCGCGCAGCCGCCAGCACGCGCTCGCGATCGCCGCGTCGTGGACCGCGAACGACGCGTGCGACACCGTGTGGTGCACGACGGCGCCCGCCGCCGGGGCGCGCGTCGTCGCGCGCTGAGCCGCGCTGAGCCGCGCCGACCCGCCGACCCCGGCGGTCGCGCCGGCGTCGGCGGCTCCGCGCCCGGCGGCTAGCAGGTGCGCTCGCGCAGCCAGGCGAGCTGGCGCGCGAAGCGGAAGCCCTGGCCGCCCTCGTGCTCGTTGTAGCGGTAGACGTCGATCGCGCGCTCAGCGGGTGCGCCGTCGCCCGCGGTGCCCGCGCCCCACGCGTTGTACGCGGCGTAGACGGTCGAGGGCGGGCACACCTGGTCCATGAGCGCCACGGAGAACAGCGCGGGCGCGGCGGCGCGGCGCGCGAGGAGCGCGCCGTCGAGGTAGGACAGCGTGCGGAACACCCGCTCCTCGGCGTCGCGGTGCACGGCGAGGTAGCGCGTGAGCTCGCGGTAGGGGTCGCGGTCGGTGATCTCGACGGCGCGGCGGTAGTGGCACAGGAACGGCACGTCGGGCATCGCGCCGACGAGGCCGTCGGCGAGGGCGGCGACGGCGATCGCGATGCCGCCGCCCTGGCTCACGCCGTGCACGGCCACGCGCGCGGGGTCGATCCCGGGCAGCGAGCGCACGGCGTCGACGGCGCGGACGCCGTCGGTGAAGACGCGGCGGTAGTAGTGGTCGTGCGGGTCCTCGATGCCGCGCGTGAGCACGCCCGGCACCGCGGGCCCGGACCCGGCCGGGTCGGGCGTGCCGCCGCCGCTGCCCCAGTGGCTGCCCTGGCCGCGCGTGTCGACGACGAGGTGCGCGAAGCCGGCGTTCGCCCACGCGAGGTGCTCGTGCGGCAGGCCGCGCCCGCCGCCGTACCCGATGAACTCCACGACGGCGGGCAGCGGCTCGTCACGGGGGACCGCGGGGCGCACGAGCCACGCCTTGATCGGGTGCCCGGCGAACCCGGGGAACGTCACGTCGTCGACCACGACGAGGTCGAGGCCGGTGTCCACCCGCTCGAGGCGCACCGTCTCGGCGAGGTCGCCCCCGGCCGCGCGGGACTCGGCGAGGGTTCGCGACCAGAACGCGTCGAGGTCAGCGGGCTCGTCGAGCGCGGGGGCGTAGGTCTCGAGCTCGGCGAGCGGCAGGTCGAAGAGCGGCACGGTGACGGTCCTCCGGAGGTGAGAAATATCTGACGTCTGATGTCGACGCAGGGTCGGATCGACTCTAGCGCCGTCACGGCGACCGGGTGACCACGCTAATAATGCGCATCATCCCTTTGACCTCCGCCCCGCCGGACCGGCCACACTGCCAGCGAGCCCGCGCCGTCGTGCGCGGCCCCGGACGGCGACGACGCCCCCGGCGAGGAACCGATGGAGGTCCCCTGTGAGAACCCGAGCAGCAGCACCGCGGCGCCGACCAGGCGCCGCGGCGACCCTGGCCGCAGCCCTGACCGTGTCGCTCGCGGCCGGCGCCGCCCCCGCGACGGCCGCGCCCGGGAGCACGCCGGCGCCCGGCGCCGCGAGCACCGCGACCGTCTCCGCCGCGGGCGACGCGCCCACCGCGTCCGACCTGCCGGTGTTCGAGTACCGCGGCGTGGTCACCGACAAGGAGTCGATGACCTACAACCCGACGGACGAGTTCATCTTCCCGAGCGTGTTCCACGCGGGCGCCCACCTCGACGACCCGCTGGGGGAGTGGTACCTGTACTACGCCCCGCACGACTCGCCGGGCGGCATCTCGCTCATGTACGCCGACTCGCTGGAGGGCCCCTGGACGGAGTACGCGGACAACCCGCTCGTCGCGAACGAGTGGCCGCCCTTCTACGACCACGTGTCGCACGTGTCGTCGCCCGACGTCCTGTGGGACGACGCGACGGACGAGGTGCTGCTGTACTTCCACGGCGAGAACTCGACGACGCGGTGGGCGACGTCGTCGGACGGCGTGACGTTCGACGACTCCGGCGTCGCCGTGACCAACGCCGACGGCGGCGCGGGGACCACCGAGACCTCGTACGCGCGCGTCGTCGAGCACCCCGACCCGTCGTCCGGGTACCGGTTCGCGATGACGTACATGCAGAACCGGACCGACGACACCCGCCGCATCAAGGTGGCCGAGTCGGTCGACGGGCGCACGTGGGACGTGCGGCCCGACCCGCTCGTCGTGCCCGACGCAGCGACCGGCACGAACGTGTCCGGCGGCAACCTGTGGGAGTGGGAGGGCCAGCTCTACGTGATCTACCACGGCTCCACGGGCATCACGTTCGCGCGCACGCTCGACCCGACGATGACCCAGGTCGGCCCGCGCTGGGAGCTGCACCGCGCGAGCGGCGTCGGCGACGACACCGGCCGGGTGGCCGCGCCCGAGATCGTCACCGACGGCGACGAGACGTACCTCTTCTACGAGTCCGGCGACCGGCTGGGCGCGACCATCGCGTGGGCGCAGCGCGACCCCGACGCGGTGCGGCCGCCCGAGCCCGGGCAGGACCCGGACCCGCTGCGCGAGCAGTGCCGCGGCGCGGGGTCGGACGAGTTCGACGGCGCGGCGCTCGACCCGGCGCTGTGGTCGGTCGTGCGCGAGGGCACGGCGCGGCATGCGCTGACCGACGGCGCGCTGCGCGTCCCGGCGTACCCGACCGGCGTGGCCGGCGCGTCGCTGCCGCTCCAGGCCGTGCCGGACGGGCCGTGGGAGGTCACGACCGCCGTCTCCGTGTCCCCGGCCCAGACGTTCCAGCAGGGCGGGCTGCTGCTGTACCGCGACGACGCGAACTACGCGAAGCTCGACCTCGTGCACGGCTCCAACGGCGCCCGGCTCGAGTTCATCTGGCGCCAGGGCGGCAGCGACCGCAACACGGGCTTCGACTCGATCGCCCCGCCGGCCGGGCTCGGCGACACGTTCTGGCTCCGGCTCGCGAGCGACGGGAGGGACGTGCGGGCGTCGGTCTCGGTCGACGGCGTCGAGTTCACGCCGTGGGGGCGCACGGTGGGCGTCGCCGCGCTCGGCGCGACCGGGGTGGGGCCGTTCGCGATGCGCGGGTCCGCGACGCCACCGGAGATCGTCGCGTCGTTCGACTGGTTCCGGTGGACGCCCACGGCCGAGGAGGCGGCCGCGTGCGCGGACGACGGGCCGGCCGTCGAGGTGGACGCGGTCGCGCGCTGCCTCGCGGGCCGCGCGTACGTGGCCGTGACGGCGCGCAACGCGGGCGACGCCCCGGCGGCCGTGCGGCTCGTGACGCCGTTCGGCGAGCGGACCGTCGCCGACGTCGAGCCGGGTCGCAGCGCGTACCAGTCGTTCGCGTCGCGCTCGGCGCAGGTCGCGTCCGGTGCTGCCACGGTCGAGGTCGTCGGGGACGGCGGCGGGTCGACCACCGCGACCTACGACGCGGTGACCTGCGGGTAGCCCGCCGACGGCGCCCTGCGACGGGCCCGGGACCGCACCTCGGCGTGCGGTCCCGGGCCCGTCCCGTGCGCGCCCCGTCCGTCGCCCGCCGGTAGCCCGCCCGCCGCCCGCCCGAACACGGTCCGGAGCTTGCGCGGGGCGGCCGTAATGCGGATCACCGGAGCGGGGACCAGGCGCGCAGGCGCGCGGCTCGCGGCGTAATAATGCGTATTATCGCGTTGACCTCGGCGCGCGCCGCTCGCGAGACTCCTCATCACGTCATCGACGACGTGATCGAGGAGGATCCATGCCGAGGCACCGCATCACCCAGGCCGACGTCGCCGCGATGGCCGGCGTCAGCCAGGCGACGGTCTCGTTCGTGCTGAACGACTCCACGCCCGCCGGGGTGCGGATCAGCGAGGAGACCCGCCAGCGCGTGCTCGACGCGATCCGGATCACGGGCTACTCGGCGAACCCGGTCGCCCAGCGCCTCGCGGGCGGGCACAACCAGATCCTCGGCGTCTTCACCTACGAGGCGACGTTCCCGCGCGCCGGCCGCGACTTCTACGGCCCGTTCCTCGTCGGGATCGAGCACGCGGCCGAGAAGCTCGGCATCGACATCCTGCTCTTCACGAGCGCGCGCGTCGTCGACGGTCGCCGCCGCCTCACGCGCGACGGGTGGCAGCGCCTGGGCATCGCGGACGGCTGCCTCCTGCTCGGCCAGCACGAGGACCGCGGCGAGCTGCAGCACCTGCTCGACACGAACTACCCGTTCGTCTTCATCGGCAAGCGCGGGAGCGACGGCGGGCGGCTGCCCTACGTCGGCGCCGACTACGTCACCGCGACCGCCCGGCAGGTCGAGCGGCTCGTCACGCTCGGGCACGAGCGGATCGGCTACGTCGGGCCGCGCGGCACCGACCAGCCGACGCTCGACCGCGTCGACGCCTACCGCGCCACGATGAAGGCGCACGGCCTCACGGTGCGGTTCGTCGAGCTCGACGACGTCGCCGCCACCGCCGCGGAGATCGTCGACCAGCGCCTCACCGCGGTCGTGGTCGCCCCGGAGAACTACCCCGAGGAGCTCGTCGACGAGCTCGAGCGCCGCGACGTGCGGGTGCCCGAGGACGTGTCGTTCCTCCTCCTCGGCCAGCCCCACCACGGCCGCCCGGGCGGGCGCCGGTGGTCGGGGTTCTCGATCCCGCGCGAGGAGATGGGCGCGCGCGCCCTCGTCCTCCTCTCGCGCCTCGTCGCGGCCGACACCGGCCCGACGCGCTCCGGGCGGCGGGCCACGCGCGGCCTCACCGTCCCCGAGGACGAGCTCCACCAGCTCCTGGAGTGCGTCGACGTCGACGGCGAGACCGTCGCCGCGCCGCCCGCGCGCCGTCGTGCCGCGGCCCCCGCACGGCCGGCGGCCCCCGCACGGCCGGCGCCCGCGACCGCCCCGGGCGTCTGACGCCCCCACCGACCCGAACCCGAGCACCAGAGAAACGGACCCCAGCGTGACCCATCCAGACCTGCAGGCAGACGTCCTCGTCGTCGGCGCCGGGCTCGGCGGCGTGGCCGCCGCGCTCGCCGCGGCGGAGCGGGGCGCCCGCGTCGTCCTCACCGAGGAGCACCCGTGGATCGGCGGGCAGCTCACGTCCCAGGCGGTGCCGCCGGACGAGAGCGCGTGGGTCGAGCGGTTCGGCGTGACCGCGCGCTACCGCGCGCTGCGCGAGGGCATCCGCGACGTCTACCGGCGCTCGTACCCGCTCACCGACGCCGCGCGCACGTGGGACGCGCTCAACCCCGGCGCGGGCTGGGTCTCGAAGCTGTGCCACGAGCCGCGCGTCGCGGTCGGCGTGCTCGAGGAGATGCTCGCCCCGTGGCGGTCGGCGGGCCGCGTCCGCCTGCTGGAGCGCGTACGCCCGACGGCGGCCACGACCGACGGCGACCGCGTCACCTCCGTGACGCTCACCCCGGTCACGCCGGGCGACGGCACGGGCGGCGACGGGGCCGTGACGGTCCACGCCGCGTACGTCGTCGACGCGACCGAGACGGGAGAGCTCCTGCCGCTGACCGGCACCGAGTACGTCACGGGCTTCGAGTCGAACCGCGAGACGGGCGAGCCGAGCGCTCCCGACGAGGCGCAGCCGGACAACGTGCAGGCGCTGAGCGTGTGCTTCGCCGTCGAGCACGTGGACGGCGACCACACGATCGACCGCCCCGAGCGCTACGACTTCTGGAGCACCTACACCCCCGGACCGTGGAACGGGCGGCGCATGCTGTCGTGGGAGGCGCCCAACCCGCGCACGCTCGCGATGGACGTGCGGTCGTTCACCCCGAACCCGGGGGACGACGCGCGCGCCGTCGACGCCGACCAGTCGAAGAACCCCGGCGACGGCAACCTGTGGACGTTCCGGCGCATCGCCGCTCGCGACCTGTTCGCGCCCGGCCACTACGCGAGCGACCTGTGCCTCGTGAACTGGCCGAGCATCGACTACTTCCTCGCGCCCGTGCTCGACGTGCCGCGCGACGTGGAGGAGGCGCGGATCGCCGACGCCCGCCAGCTCAGCCTCTCGATGCTCTACTGGATGCAGACCGAGGCGCCCCGCGCCGACGGCGGGACCGGGTTCCCGGGCCTGCGCCTGCGGCCCGACGTCATGGGGTCGGCCGACGGGCTCGCCCAGGCGGCCTACCACCGCGAGTCCCGCCGCCTGCGCGCCGTGACGACCGTGACGGAGAACGACGTCTCGTACGCCGTGCGCGGCGACCGGGGCGCGACGCGCTACGACGACTCGGTCGGCGTCGGCATGTACCGGATCGACCTGCACCCCTCGACCGGCGGCGACACGTACATCGACGTCGCGTCGACGCCGTTCGAGATCCCGCTCGGCGCGCTGCTCCCGCAGCGCGTGACCAACCTGCTCGCCGCCAACAAGAACATCGGCACGACGCACATCACCAACGGGTGCTACCGACTGCACCCCGTCGAGTGGAACATCGGCGAGGCCGCGGGACACCTCGCGGCGCACTGCCTCGCGACGGGGCGCACCCCGCACGCCGTCCAGTCCAAGGCCGACCTGCTCGCCGACTACCAGGACGAGCTCGTCCGGGCGGGCGTCGAGCTGCGCTGGCCCGCGGAGGCCCACCCCTACTGACCCGGCCGCCCGACGGCGACCGACGCACGACCCCCTCAGTCCGAAGGAGAACTGATGACCCCCCTCACCCGCCGCACCCCGGCCCGACGCCGCCTCGTCGGCGTGCCCCTCGCCGCCGGCGGTGCCGCGCTGGCGCTCGTCCTCACCGCGTGCTCCGGCGGCGGCGACGACGTCTCCGGCGAGCCGAGCACCCCGAGCGAGCCGGTCGAGCTGCGCATGACGGTCTGGACGGCCGACGAGACGCAGCTCGCGCAGTTCCAGGAGATCGCCGACGCCTACGTCGCCGAGAACCCGGACCTCGTCTCGGGCGTGACGTTCGAGACCATCCCGTTCGAGGACTACACGACGTCCCTCACGACGCAGCTCGCGGGCGGCAACGCGCCCGACCTCGCGTGGATCCTCGAGAGCTACGCGCCCGAGTTCGTCGCGAGCGGCGCGCTCGTGGACGTCGCCCCGAAGCTCCGGGAGACCGAGGGCTACGAGTACGACGACCTGCTCGACTCGTCGCTCGCGCTGTGGGAGAAGGACGGCGGCCTGTACGCCTACCCGTTCTCCAACTCGCCGTTCGCGCTGTTCGTCAACACCGACCAGGTCGCCGCGGCGGGCCAGCCGAACCCGGCCGACCTCGTCGCGTCCGGCGAGTGGACGTACGACCAGGCCCGCGACATCGCGCAGGCCGCCGCGGCGACGTCGGGCAAGCAGGGTCTCGTGGTGCGCGACTTCGACTACAAGATCTGGGAGAACCTGTCGACGGTCTGGGACGGCTGGGGCGCCGCGCCGTGGAGCGAGGACGGCACGCAGTGCACGTTCACCGACCCCGAGATGGTCGACGCGCTCACGTGGATCCACGACGCGACGTTCGTCGACAAGGCCCTGCCCGGCCCGGGCACGACCGCCGACTTCTTCGCGGGCGACTCCGCGATGACGATCACGCAGATCAGCCGTGCGTCGGCGCTCGACGACTCGTTCGCGTGGGACGTCGTGCCGCTCCCGGCGGGGCCGGCGGGCCAGCAGAACGTCATCGGCCAGGCCGGCATCGGCGTCTTCGCCGCCGGGGAGCACCCGGACGTCGCGGCCGACTTCCTCGCGTGGTTCACCAACCCCGAGAACGCCGAGACGCTCGCCGCGTACTTCCCGCCGCCGCGCGAGTCGCTCCTGAACGCCGAGACGCTCGGCGCGGCGAACCCGAGGCTCAGCGAGGAGCAGCTCCAGGCGGTCGTCGTCGAGGGCATCCAGGGCGCGGTGACCAAGCCGTCGCACCAGAGCTTCGCCAAGCTGCAGGACACGGTGCGCGCCGAGCTCGACGCGCTGTGGACCGCCGACGCGGACGTCGAGGGCGTCCTCGCCGACACGTGCGCGGCGATCCAGCCCCTGCTCGGGGACTGAGCGTGGCGTCCTCCGCACTCGCACGACGGGACGCGGCCGTGGGCTACACCATGGTCGCGCCCGCCGTGCTCGGCGCGCTCGCGTTCGTCGTCGCGCCGCTCGTCGCCGTCGTCTGGTACTCCCTGCACGAGTGGAACGTCCTCGCGAACACGTTCACGTTCGCGGGCGCGGACAACTACGAGCGCATGCTCGCCGACCCCGGGCTGCGCGACTCGTTGCTCGCGAGCCTGTGGTTCTCCGTCGGGCTCGTGGTCCTCAACATCACGCTCGCGCTGCTCCTCGCGGTGCTGCTCAACCAGCGGCTCCCGGGCACCACGACGTTCCGCACGTTCTTCTTCTCGCCCGTCGTCGTGTCGCTCGTCGCGTGGACGATCGTGTGGAGCTTCCTGCTCCAGGCCGACGGCGGAATCAACGGCTTCCTGTCGCTGCTCGGCGTCGAGGGCCCGAACTGGCTGCGCGGCGAGACGACCGCGATGCTCTCGGTGATCGTCGTGCAGGTCTTCAAGAACGTGGGCCTCAACATGATCCTGTTCCTCGCGGCGCTGCAGGGGGTGCCCGAGGAGATCCAGGAGGCCGCGCGCATCGACGGCGCGGGCGCGTGGCGGCGGTTCCGCTCGATCACGCTCCCGCTCATCAGCCCGACCGTCCTGCTCGTCTCGATCCTCACGATCGTGGGGTCGCTCGAGGTGTTCGCGCAGATCGCCGTGCTCACGGGCGGCGGGCCGGGGAGCTCGACCACGGTGCTCGTCTACTACCTGTACCAGCAGGCGTTCCGGTTCAACGACTTCGGCTACGCGAGCGCGATCTCCGTCCTGCTGTTCGTCATCGTCCTCGTCCTGACACTCGTGCAGTGGCAGACGCGCAAGAGGTGGGTCTTCCATGAAGTCTGACGTGATGCCCGGCCCGGCCACGCTCCCCGGCGCGGACGACGCCCCCGCCCGACCCGCGGCGTCGGGCCCGGGCGGCGACGGCAGGGACCGCGCGCGGCCCGCGCCCGCACGGCGCGACCGGGCGGCGCGGTCCCGGCGCCGCTGGGGCCGCGGGGCGCTCGTGGCGCTGCTCGTCGTGCTCAGCGTCCCGTTCGTCTTCCCCACGTGGTGGATGGCGACGTCGAGCCTCAAGCCGATGAGCGAGATCCTGCGCGCGGTGCCGACGCCGTGGCCGCAGGACCCGTCCTTCGCGGCGTACGGCGAGGTGTTCCGGCTGCAGCCGTTCGCGCAGCAGTACTGGAACAGCCTCTACATCGCGGCGGTCGTCACGGTCGGGACGATCCTCGTGTCCTCGATGGCCGGGTACGCGTTCGCGCGCATCCGGTTCCGGGGGGCGAACGCGTTGTTCCTGCTCGTGCTCGTGGGGCTGCTCGTGCCGTCGGAGGTGACGATCGTCCCGCTGTTCCGGATGGTCAACGCGCTCGGGCTCATCGACACGCACTGGCCGCTCGTCGTCATCCCGGTCCTCGGGGCGCCGAGCGTCCTCGCGACGTTCATCATGCGCCAGTTCTTCCTCGGGCTCCCGGGCGAGCTGGAGGAGGCGGGGCGCATGGACGGCCTCGGACGGTGGGGGATCTTCTGGCGGATCGCGTTCCCGCTGTCGCGCTCGGCGATCTCGGCCGTCGCGATCTTCACGTTCCTCAAGTCGTGGAACCTCTACCTCGAGCCGATCGTGTACCTGTCGAGCAAGGACCGGTTCACGCTCCCGCAGGCGCTCACGCAGTACGTCGACGCCTACGGCGGCCCCATGTGGAACGTCCAGCTCGCCGCGACGACGTTGACGGTGCTGCCGGTCCTCGCGGTGTTCCTCGTCGCGCAGAAGCAGTTCGTCCAGGGCCTGGCGCACACGGGACTGAAGTAGGAGAGGCCGCCGATCAGCCCTGCCCGGGGTACTCGGTGCGGGTGCGCGACCCTCCGACCGAGACGCTCCCGCCGCCGACCACGGGCAGCGGCGTCCCGGCGGAGAACCCGGCACCCTGCTCCTTCACGACCGTCCCGCCGGGGGGCGTCGTGATGAGCGAGCTCGGCGGGTTGGGCACGACGTTGCCGCTCGCGTCGTACGTGATCGCGTACACGCCGGGCCCGCCGAGGTCCGTGCTGCCCGGGACGATCCCCGTGCCCTCGATGCCTGCGCCGGCGTCGCCGCGGACGTAGACCGTCGTGGTGCCCGTGTTGTTGTCCACTCGGGTGCCGACCAGGCCCTCGACCTCGACCTCGGCCCTGCCTCCGGCGAGCGGGACGACCGCACCCCCGGCGGACCCGGTCGCGTAGGCGCCCGCCTCGACGATCGTGGCGTCGGGCCTCGGCGGCACGTACGACCCGAGCTCCGGCCCCATGTAGTGCATCGTCTGGCGCTGCTGGTAGGCGAGGAAGGCGTCGACCTCCTCCTGGCTCGCGAAGGTGTACTCGCTCCCGACGTTCAGCACCGCCCCGCCCGAGGCGCCCGCCTGCGCGCCGAGGTTGACGCCGTGCTCGTTCACGTGCCCCTCGACGTAGGGGGTCGGGGTGCCCTCTCCGACTCCCAGGCTGCCCCCGGCGAGCTGGGTGACCCGGAACGTCCCGTCGGAGAGCTCGTCGATGCGGTACTCGAACCCGGCGCTCCCTTCCCCCGGGCCGACCCCGATGCCCTGCTCGTACGTCACGTGCTCCGTCGCGACGATCGTCGGCGGCTCCTGCTGCTCGGTCATCGGCGGCAGGTCGGGCAGGGTGCGATCGCCCGGCAGACCAGGGATCCCGCCGCCACCGCCGCCGCCAGCACCGCCGCCACTGCTCCCGCCGCCGTCGACGGCGCTCGCGCTGTCCTGCTGCTCGGCCTGCACGCGGAGCTTCTGCGCGCCGTCGTCGAGCAGGGTCGACGCCGCTCGCAGCGCCGCCTCCATCTCGCCGTGCCACCGTGCCCGCAGCGCCTCGGCGTCCGGACCTGCCCACGGGGCCGACGTGACGGCGGCGCGCAGCGCCGAGGTCGTCGCCTCGAGCTTCGCGGACTCGCACTGGAACGTGTCGGCGAGCCCGCGCAGCGCGGCGACGTCGGCACCGTAGAAGGACATGGTGAACCTCTGCTGGCAGGGGGACGGTTGTCACGGTCACCCTTCGTCATGGCGCGACCCGGCGCAAGGGGGAGGAGTCCCCATCGGGCCGAGACGCGCGGTCGGGCTGAGCGCCCGGCGCCCTGCACGAGGACGCCGCCGAGGTCGCTACGCTCGACGGCGTGGCTCATCTCCTCGGCGCCGACGGCATCTCGCTGACCGTCGGCACCCGCACCCTGCTCGACGACGTCTCGCTCGGCCTGGACGACGGCGACCGCGTCGGCATCGTCGGCCCCAACGGCGCCGGCAAGTCCACGCTCCTGCGCCTGCTCGCGGGCACGCAGCAGCCCGACGGCGGCCGGGTCACCCGGGTGGGCGGGTTGCGGGTGGGCCTGCTCGACCAGCGCGACGACGTCGGCACCGGCGCGACGATCCGCGACCTCGTCCACGGCGACGCCGCGACGCACGCGTGGGCGTCGGACGCGAGCATCCGCACCGTGCACGCCGGCCTGCTGGCCGACCTCGACCTCGACGCCCCCGCGGACACCCTGTCGGGCGGGCAGCGGCGCCGCGTCGCGCTCGCGGCCCTCCTCGTCGCCGACCACGACGTGCTGTTCCTCGACGAGCCGACCAACCACCTCGACGTCGAGGGCGTCGCGTGGCTCGCCGCCCACCTGGGCGACCGGTTCGCGCGCCCGGGCGCCCGGGGCGCGCTCGTCGTGGTGACCCACGACCGCTGGTTCCTCGACGCCGTCTGCTCGCGCATGTGGGAGGTGCGCGGCGACGGCTCCGGCGCGGTCGAGGGCTACGAGGGCGGCTACGCCGCCTACGTGCTCGCGCGCGCCGAGCGCCAGCGGACCGCCGCCGTCGCCGCGGAGAAGCGCGACAACCTGCTGCGCAAGGAGCTCGCGTGGCTGCGCCGCGGGGCACCAGCCCGCACGTCCAAGCCCAAGTTCCGGCTCGACGCCGCCGCCGCGCTCATCGCCGACGTCCCGCCGCCGCGCGACACGCTCGAGCTCACGCGCACCGCGACCAAGCGGCTCGGCAAGGACGTGCTCGACCTGGAGGACGTGACGGTCGCGGTGCCGCGCCAGGACGGTCGGGGCGAGCGCGTGCTGCTCGACGACGTCACGTGGCGCCTCGGGCCCGGCGACCGGTACGGGGTCGTCGGGGTCAACGGCGCCGGGAAGACGACGCTCCTCGCGCTCCTCGCCGGGCGGCGCGAGCCCGACTCCGGGCGGGTCAAGCGCGGCAAGACCGTCCACGTCGCCGAGCTGTCGCAGGACGTCGGCGAGCTCGACGACATCGCCGGGTCGCGCGTCATCCAGGTGATCGAGGACGAGAAGCGGTCCGTCGTCGTGGACGGCAAGGAGCTCACGGCCTCGCAGCTCGTCGAGCGGCTCGGGTTCACGCGCGAGCGGTCGCAGACCCTCGTGCGCGACCTCTCGGGCGGCGAGCGCCGCCGCCTGCAGCTCCTGCGCCTGCTCGTCGCGGAGCCCAACGTGCTGCTGCTCGACGAGCCCACGAACGACCTCGACACCGACACGCTCGCCGCGCTCGAGGACCTCCTCGACGGCTGGCCCGGCACGCTCGTCGTCGTCTCGCACGACCGCTACCTGCTGGAGCGCGTCGCGGACCGCCAGGTCGCGCTGCTCGGGGACGGTCGGGTGCGCGACCTTCCGGGCGGCGTCGAGCAGTACCTCGAGCTGCGGCGCGCGGCGCTCGCGGTTCCCGGGGCGGCGTCGAGCGGCTTCGCGCCTGCGGCCGGGGGCGACGGCGGGGCGGAGGGCGCGCCGGACGCGGCCGCCCCGGCCGGGCCGAGCGCCGCCGAGGTGCGTGCGGCGAAGAAGGAGATCAACCGCATCGAGCGGCGGCTGTCGAAGATCGCGGAGGCGGAGGCGCGCCTGCACGAGAAGATCGCGGCGAACGCGACCGACTTCGCGGCCGTCGCGGAGCTCGACGCCGAGCTGCGCACGCTCGCGGCCGAGAAGGACGAGCTGGAGGCGGCGTGGCTCGAGGCGGCGGAGGTCGCCGGGTGACGGGCCCGCACCCGATGCGGGTCGCCGTCTCGACGCGCGGCGTCGAGGTCGACGACGGCCAGGGCGGCGTCCTCGCGCCGTGGTCGGACGTACGCCGCGTCACCGCCTTCGCGCTCGCGGCGGCGGGCGGTACCGCGCGCTACGTGTCGTTCGACCTCGTGGACGGGCACAGCGTCGAGGTCGACGACGCGTCGCCCGAGTGGGACGACGTGGTCGCCGCGCTCCCGGCGCACGCCGACCTCGCGGTGGACGACCTGCCCGCGGCGCTCGCGGGCCTGGGCCCGGACGACGGGGTGCTCGTCGTCGCCGGCCCGGCGCGCGCCCGCTGAGCGGGGGCGTCGGGCTCAGCGCCGCAGGAAGCCCATGCGGTCGTCGGGGTCGACGCGCGCGAGGATGGCGCCCGCGATCTCGTCGAGCTGGGCTACCTGCTCGTCCGTGAGGGCGTCGATGACGTGGTCGCGCACCGTCGCCACGTGCCCGGGCGCGGTGGCCACGACCTTGTCCCAGCCCGCGTCGGTGAGGTGGGCGTTCGTCGCGCGGCGGTCCTCGGGGCACGGCACGCGTTCGACGAGTCCGCGCTTCTCGAGCCGCGCCACGACGTGCGAGAGCCGCGGGAGCGTCGCGTTCGTCGCGCTCGCGAGGCCCGTCATGCGCAGCGTGCGGCCCGGTGCCTCGGAGAGCATCGCGAGCACGTAGTACTCGAAGTGGCTCAGGTCGGCGTCGCGCCGGAGCTGGGAGTCGAGCACGCCCGGGAGCAGCTCGACCACCGCCACGAGCCGCTTCCACGCGTCGAGCTGCTGGTCGTCGAGCCAGCGGGGTTCTGTCGTCATCAAGCCTCCTCGGGAGACTCCATCGTAATAGTTGACGCTACAAGCTTCGGCGCGTACGGTGTTAGTTGTAGCAACAACCAATAGCCGCCCGCCGGACGGCGCACGAAGGGAAGCCACCATGAGCAGCATCACCATCATCGGCGCCGGGAACATGGGCTCGGCGATCACCGGTCTCGCGCTCGCCGCGGGCAGCGACGTCCAGGTCCTCACCCGTGAGGCCACCGAGCTCGACCCGCACGTCACGGCCGGGAAGGTCGGCGACGACGTCACGGGCGAGGTCGTCGTGCTCGCCCTCCCGTACGGCGCGGTCGACGAGGTCCTCGACACCTACGAGGACCGCCTCGACGGCACGGTGCTCGTCGACATCACCAACCCCGTCGACTTCGCGACGTTCGACTCCCTCGTCGTGCCCGCGGGCTCGTCGGCCGCCGCGCAGATCCAGGAGCGCGTGCCGGGCGCCCGCGTGCTCAAGGCGTTCAACACGAACTTCGCCGCGACGCTCGCGTCCGGCCAGGTCGGCCCGCTGCCGACGACCGTCCTCGTCGCGGGCGACGACGCCGACGCGAAGGCCACGCTCGCCGCCGCCGTGTCCGGCGTGCGCGTCGTCGACGCCGGCCCGCTGCGGCGCGCGCACGAGCTCGAGGCCCTCGGCTTCCTGCAGCTCACGCTCGCCGCGGCCGAGAAGACCTCGTGGACCACGGGCTTCGCCCTCGCCGAGTGACCCACGGCGCTCGCGCCGGACGCACCACGGCGCGCGCACGACGGCGGCCGGCCACCCCGCGCGGGTGACCGGCCGTCGTCGTGCCGTGCGGGGGCCGCAGGGCGTGATGCCCGGCGTCGGCCTCCCGCGAGGCGTGCGGTCAGGCGCGCGCCTTCTCGACCGCCGCACGGGCGGCCTCGCGCTCGGCCTTCTGCGCCTCGCGCAGCGCCTTCTCGAGCTCGCGGACCTTCTTCTGCGCCTCGCGCACGCGTCGCTCGGCGTCGCGGCGCTTGAGCGTGGCCTTCTTGACCTTCGGGTCCTTGAGGTGGACCGCGACCTCGACGGGTGCGACGGCGTCGCGCGGGTCCGGCGCGGAGGCCGCGCCGTCCGCGCCGGGGCCGTCGACCGGCGTCGAGCCGCTGCCACCGCGGTTGCCAGCCCCCGGGGCACCGGCCGCGCGCGCGTCGACGTAGACCGCGATCCCGTCGAGCACGCGCTCGAGGCCCCACGCCGTGTCGTCGATGTCGCCCTCGCCCGCGTACGTGCCCGCCTCGACGAGCGGGCGCAGGTAGGGGAACCGGACCTCGTCCACGAGCTCGCGCAGCGCGTCGGCCCACGCGCCGCCCTGGACGGTCGCGTCGCCGTCGGCCGCCGCGACCGCGCGCGCGAGGTCGGTCTGGAGCCGGGCCGCGTTCCGCGCGTACCCGCTCACGAGGAGGATGACGGACATCTTCTCCTCGTCGTCGAGCGGCGTGGAGCGCAGCGCGCGCAGCCCGCTGTCCGCGCCGCGCAGGTTGTTCGGCGTGAGGGGTGCCCCCGTCACGGGGATGTCGAGGAACCACGGGTGGGACGCGAACGTCGCCATGGTGAACTGCGCCCACTCGCGCAGCTCCGCGCGCCAGTCGGCGGGGTCGTGCGCGGGCGGGTACTCGACGTCGAGGGCGGCCTCCTGCATGAGGAGCAGCAGGTCGTCCTTGCTGGTGACGTACCGGTAGAGGGACATCGTCGTGAAGCCGAGCCGCTGCGCGACCTTGGCCATGGACACCGCGCCGAGCCCGTCGGCGTCGGCGATCTCGATCGCCGTCTCGACGATCCGCTCGATGCTCAGCTCGCGCTTGGGCGCACGCTCGGGGCGTTCGGCGACGCCCCACGCGAGCGCGAGCCGGGGAGGGAGGTCGGGTGCGTCCGTCATGCCCACATCATCCCCGAGGTCGGGTGTCCGGCGCGGTGCCCGGCCGAGCATGTGCTTGTCGCCCGCCCTGAGCCCAGGGCGGTCGACAGCAACATGCTCGGCGGCGGGATCAGCGGGCGGTCCGTCGCCGGTAGAGCACCGAGCCGACGACGCAGCTCGCCACGAGGAAGCCGGCGAGCCACGCGACCGCGGTGAGCGCCGTCGACGCGTCGGGCGACCCGGCGAGGAAGCCGCGGAACGTCTCGATGACCGGCGTGAACGGCTGGTTCTCGGCGAACCCGTGCAGCCACGTCGGCATGGTGTCGATCGGGACGAACCCCGAGCTGAGGTAGGGCACGAAGAGGAAGAGGAAGTTCACCGACTGCGACGCCTCGACGCTCAGGACGAGGCCGAGCGCGACGCTGAGCCACGTGAACGTGAGCACCGCGAGCACGGCGAACGCGACGAGCCCGAGCCAGTCGGCGAGCCCGGCGTCGGGCCGGAAGCCGAGCGCGAGCGCGACGCCCACGACGACGACGGCGGACGCGAGGTTGCGCACGACGCTCGCCACGACGTGCCCCCACAGCGCGGACGGCCCGAAGATCGGCAGCGTCTTGAACCGGTCGATCGTGCCGGACGTCATGTCCTGCGCGACGCCGACCGCGGCCGTCGCGGAGCCGAACCCGAGGCACATGACGAGCACCCCCGGGACGACGTAGTCGATGTAGTCGTCGCCGCCGATCGCGCCGCCGAAGATCACGACGAAGACGAGCATGACCATCACGGGCAGGAAGAACGCCGTGATGAGCCCGTCCACGCTGCGCAGCTGGCGCCGCGTCTCGCGGCGGACCATCGTGCGGACGTCGCGCGCGGCCGTCGCGGGGCTGCGGCGGGGACGGTCGGGCCCGGTGCGCGAGGGCCGGGCCAGGGTGGGGGTGGCCGTGGGGGTGGCGCTCATCGGGCGCTCTCCTTCCGGGTGAGGGCGAGGAAGACGTCGTCGAGCGTCGGCTTGACGACGCTCACGCCGACGACGGCGAGGGAGTGGGTGTCGGCCGCGGCGAGCACGTCGCGGATCGTGCGGACGGGGTCGTCGCTCGGCGCGGTGAGCGACAGGTCCTTCTCGTCGGTGGTCGTGCCGTCGAGCCCCAGCGCGGGGGCCAGCCCGGCCGCTGCGGCGAGGCTCGCCGGGTCGTCGAACGCGACGCGCACGTGGTCGCCCGCGACGAGCGCCTTGAGCTCGGCGGCCGTGCCGCGCGCCGCGACGCGGCCGTCGTGCAGGACGGCGATCGTGTCCGCGAGGCGGTCGGCCTCCTCGAGGTACTGCGTGGTGAGCAGGACGGTCGTCCCGTCCGCGGCGAGGCCGCGCACCACGTCCCAGAGCTGGGCGCGCGACGCCGGGTCGAGCCCCGTCGTGGGCTCGTCGAGCACGAGCACCGCGGGGTCGGCGACGAGGCTGATCGCGAGGTCGAGCCGGCGCCGCATGCCGCCCGAGTAGGTCCCGACCCGCCGGTCGGCCGCGTCGGTGAGGTCGAAGCGCGCGAGGAGCTCGTCCGCGCGTCGACGCACCGCACGCCGGGGCAGGTGCGCGAGCTCGCCCATCATCACGAGGTTCTCGCGGCTCGTCTGGAACTCGTCGACCGACGCGTACTGACCTGTGAGCGCGATGACCTCGCGCACGCGCGCCGCGTCGTGCACGACGTCCGCGCCGGCGACGCGCGCCGTGCCGCCGTCGGGCCGCACGAGGGTCGTGAGGATGTTGACCGTCGTGGTCTTGCCGGCGCCGTTGGGGCCGAGCAGCGCGAAGATCTCGCCGCGGCGCACGGTCAGGTCGACGCCGCGCAGCACGGCGTGGTCGCCGTAGGACTTCTCCAGCCCCTGCACGGCGATCATCGGTTCGGTCATCGCCTTCTCCTTCTCGGTCGGATGCGGTGTGCGACGCACACGTAGGTGTATGGCATAAACGATGTGTGCACCATAAACACGCCCGCGAGCGAGGGTCAAGGGTCGACGGGCGCCGGGATGCTCCGGCCGTTGATGAAGAGGTCCGGTCAGCGCGGCGCGGGCGCCGGGCGTCGGCCCGTGAGCACGAGGCCGATCCCCGTCATGACGACGAGCGCGCCCAGCACGACGGCGACCGGCGTCGTCCACGTCCCGGTCGCGGTGTGCAGCGCTCCCGCGAGCGTCGGCGCGACCGCGGCGAGGCAGTAGCCCACCGACTGCACGGTCGCCGACGCCTGGCGTCCGCGTCGGACGGTGGGGAAGCGCTGCGCGACGAGCGTGAAGATGACGACGAAGTTGGCCGCCTGGGCGACCCCGGCCGCCGACGCCCAGACCGCCCACAGCCCCGGCGCGACGAGGAGGCCCACGGGCAGCGAGAGCCAGAGCACGGCGATCCCCACGAAGCTCTGCCGCAGCGACCACCGCCGCGCCGCGAGCGGCACGGCGAGCCCGCCGACGATCGCGAAGCCCTGGAACAGCGACGCCGCCCCGCCCGACGCCGCGCGCGGGATGCCCGCGAGCTCCTCCAGGACGAGCGGCAGCCACGCCGTGAGCGCGTAGAAGCTCGACGACTGGAGCGCGAACATCGCGCACAGCCACCACGTGAAGGGCGTCGCGAGCACGTGGCGCTCGCGGGCGGCGGCCGGGTCCGTGCCCGTCACGCCCTCCGCGGCCGCCGCGGCGAGGGCCTCGCCGTCGCCGTCGCCGTCAGCGCCGGGGCCGCCGTCGCCGTCGTGGTCGCCGGGGGCGTCGGGCGCCTCCCGCGGCGGCGCCGCCGAGACCGCCGGACCGCGGTCGGGTCGCGCCTCGCGCGGGACCGCGCGCAGCCACCAGACGAGCGCGACCACCGCGAGCACGGACCACGACGCGAGCGCCCAGCGCCAGCCCACGGCGTCGGCCAGGGGTGCGGTGAGCGCCGTCGTCGCGACCGTCCCGACGTTGATCGCCGCCGTGTACAGGCCGGTGACGGTCGAGACGTGCCCGGGGAAGTCGCGCTGGGCGATCATCGGGACGGCGAGGTTCGCCGTCGTGATGCCGAGCCCGAGGAGCACCGTCCCGGCGAACGTCCCCGGGGCGCTGACCGCCGGGTCGCCGACGAGCGCGCCCAGGTCGGCCGAGCGCACGAGGGTGCCCGCGAGGATCAGGCCAAGCGCGACGGCGATCGCGGTCCGCAGCGACGACCGCCCGAGCAGTCCCGCGACGGCGGGCGTGGCGAGCGCGAAGCACAGGACGGGGATCCCGGTGAGCAGCCCGGCCGCCGCGGCCGTGAGGTGCAGGTCGGCGGCGACGTCGGCGACGACGGGCGGCAGCGCCGTGAGCGGAGCGCGCAGGTTGACCGCGACGAGCAGCACGGCGACGAGCAGCACGCCGTCGATCCCGCCGCGGAACGTGCTCGGGCGGGACGGCGGCATCGGGCGGGGACCTCCGGGTGCGGACGGGGGCGACGCCGCCCGTCCGGTCGGCGGGCCGTCGGTCAGTCGTCGAACTGTCCTACGACTGTACGCAGGAGCGCCGCGAGCGCCGGGCGTCCGCCGGGCTCGAGCGCGTCGAGGATGCGCGCCTCGACGGCGAGGAGGTCGGTCATCGCCGCGTCGACGCGCTCCAGTCCGTCGGGCGTGAGCTCGACGAGCACGCCGCGGCGGTCGTCGGGGGAGCGGCGGCGCACGACGAGGCCGCGCTCCTCGAGCCGGTCGATGCGGTTCGTCATGGTGCCGCTCGTCACGAGGGTCTGCGTGACGAGCGCGCCGGGCGAGAGGCGGTACGGCTCGCCGGCCCGGCGCAGCGCGGACAGGACGTCGAACTCCCACGTCTCGAGGTGCCCGCGCGCGAACGCCGTGCGGCGCGCGCGGTCGAGGTGGCGCGCGAGGCGGTCGACGCGCGAGAAGACGGTGAGCGGCTCGACGTCCAGGTCGGGGCGCTCGCGCTGCCAGGCCGCGACGATGCGGTCGACCTCGTCCTCGTGCTGCTGGTCCATGACGAGAGGGTACTCGATGTGTCTCGACGTCAAGACTCTTGACGGGCCCCGGTCAACTCCGGCGCGCCGAGCATGCGGTTCCGGAGCGTCCGGATCGTCAGACGCTCCCCAACCGCATGCTCGGCGTGGGGGTGATCAGGCGGCGCGCAGGGCGTCCTTGAGCCTGACGCGCGCGCCGGTGCGCAGGACCGCGTTGGAGTAGATCTTCGCGGCGAGCCACACGAGCACCGGGACGACGGCGACGGACAGGCCCAGGGCGAGGAGCGCCTCCCACGTCTCGGCGCTGCCGAGCGCGATGCGCACGGGCATGAGCAGCGGCGAGCACAGCGGCACGTACGACAGCCACACCACGAGCGGGTTGTCCGGGGCCCACGGCGCGACGGAGACGCCCACGATGTACGGCACGACCATGAGGAACGTGACGGGGGTCGTGACGGCGCCGACGTCCTCCTGGCGCGAGACGAGCGCGCCGAGCCCGGCCATGAGCAGCGCGTAGCTGACGAACCCGACGACGAACCACACCAGGGCCCACACGGCCGCGGTCCCCAGGTCGATCGTCGAGGTGTCCACGAGGCCCAGCCCGAGCGCCGTGCCGACGCCCGCGACCACGACGAGCGCGACCTGCCCGAGCCCGACGAGGCCGATGCCGAGCACCTTGCCCGCCATGAGCTGCCACGGCCGGACCGTGGAGAGCAGGAGCTCGACGACGCGGCTCGTCTTCTCCTCCACGACGCCCTGCGCGATGAGCTGGCCGCTGATCATGATGGCCATGAAGAGCAGGATCCCGGTGACGAGGCCCGTGATGTAGCGCGCGGGGTCGAACTCGCTGGGCTCGCCGATCGTGCGGACGGTCGGCTCGGCGGTCGCGATGTCACCCGCGACCTGGGCCGGGTCGCCGCCGAGGTCCGCGACGGCGTCGGACAGCGCGGTCTGCTGGGCGAGCGTCGTGAAGACGGCCGTGAGCCCGGGCGAGAGCTCGGTGTCCACGACGACGGTCGGGTCGTCCGCCGTCCCCGTGACGAGCGCGGCGAGGTCGCCGTCGCGCACCTGGGCCTCGCCCGCGGCGTCGTCGGCGACGTCGACCGTCTCGACCTCGGTCCCGAGCGTGCTGCCCGTGGCCGTGATCGGCTCCGCGAGCGCCGCCGTCTGGGGCGTGACGCCCACGCGCTCGGCGGTCGGGCCGGACGAGCTGGCGGCGTTGAGCACGACGCCGCCGAGCACGACCGCGGCGACGAGGATCACCGTCAGCCACACGAAGGACTTCGAGTGCAGCCGCGTCATGATCTCGCGGCCGGCGACGAGGCGGATCGCGCCCCAGGACGTCAGCGTGGTCCCCGTGCTCATGCCCCCACCTCCACGGTCTCCGCGGCCTCGCCGGCCGGCTTCTCCTCGGCGCTCACGACGTCGCGGTACAGCTCGGTGAGCGACGGCCGCACGAGCGCGAACTCGTGCACGGGGCCGGCCGCGAGCGCGGCGCGCAGCACGGCCTGCTCGCGCCCGCTCGTCCCGTCGACGCCGCCCGCGGACGTGAGCTCGACGACCGTGCGCGACCCCTCGAGGCTCACGGCCCGCGCGTCGGGCACGGCCCCGATCCACGTCGCTCCCGGCGGCCCGTCCACGACCCAGCGCTCGTGCTCCGTGCGGCGCAGCTCGTCGATCGTGCCGACCTCGACCATCGCGCCGTCCTTGATGATGCCGACGCGGTCGCACAGCCGTTCCACGAGGTCGAGCTGGTGGGACGAGAACACGACGGGCACGCCCTCGTCGGCGCGGTCGCGCAGCACGCCGCTCATGACGTCGACGGCGACCGGGTCGAGGCCGCTGAACGGCTCGTCGAGCACGAGCAGCTCGGGGTCGTGCGTGAGCGCCGCGGCGAGCTGGACGCGCTGCTGGTTGCCGAGCGAGAGCTTCTGCACCTCGTCGCCGCGGCGGGCGTCGACGCCGAGCGTCGCGGTCCAGCGCTCCATCGCGTCCTTGGCGTCGGCCGCGGAGAGGCCGTGCAGCCGCGCGAGGTAGACGAGCTGCTCGCCCACCTTCATGCGCGGGTACAGGCCGCGCTCCTCGGGCATGTAGCCGATGCGCCGTCGTGCGGCGAGGTCGATCGGCCGCCCGTCCCAGCGCACCTCGCCCGCGTCCTCGGCGAGGACGCCGAGCACGATGCGCATCGTCGTGGTCTTGCCGGCCCCGTTGGAGCCGACGAAGCCGAAGATCTCGCCGGCGCGCACGTCGAACGACGTCCCCCGCAGGGCACGGACGTCGCCGTAGGACTTGGTCAGCGAGTCGATCTCAAGAGTCGCCATGCGTCTCACACAACCACGCGGCCGGGCGGGCGGCACGGGACATATGTCACGTCCTGCCCGTGCGGACGGCGGGGGGCCGGGCCCGCCGAGGTCGGTGGCCGGCGCTGCGAGGGGCGGTCAGCCCCGGTGCTCGTCGGGCACGCGCGGGAGCGGCGAGCGCGCGGCGCGCACCGTGATCCGCAGCATCGCCGCGGTCGCGTGGTCGACGTCCGCGACGTCGTCGCGGCGGACGGCGTCGAGCGCGGCCCACAGGAGCTCGCGCGCGATCGCGGCCTCGCGCTCGTCGAGGCGCCCCGAGACCGACTCGACGGCGCTCATCGCGACGAGCACGCGCATGCCCGCGGACGTGGGCGGCGCGACGCGCACGCGCCGGATCTCGATCGCGTCGCGCAGGGCGCGGCGCTCGACGCGCGTGAGCCGGGGCCCGGCGGCCGCGTGCACGAGCGCGCGCGTCAGCAGCAGGGCGCCCGCACCGAGGACCGCGGCGGCGAGGACGAGCGGCGCGGGCGCGAGGTCCCGGCCCAGGACGAGCACCGCGAGCGCGACGAGCGCACCCGCGACGACCCCCGGGCGCAGCCCGTCGACCGCGGCACGCCGGGCCGCGTGCCGGCGCACCCGGTCGAGCTCGCGCGGCGTCAGCCCGGGCACGAGCACGTCGGTCCGCTGGACGATCCGTTCCGGCGCCCCGGCGACGGCGCCCTGCAGGCAGCGCGCCGTCGTCCACGTCGAGTAGCCCCAGACCGTGGGACGGATCTCGTCCCGGCAGTCGTGCGGCGTGCGGTCGGTCGACCGGTCGTGCCCGTGCATGAGGTGCCCCGCCCTTCGTCGAGCTCGTGCTTCCGAGGGAGAGACGGGCACGCCGTGCCGCCATGACGCGACTTCTCCCGTGGTCTTCGCCCGGGTGCCGGGCGCCGGCCGTCAGCGCTTCGTCGTGATGAGGTGCGGGCGCTTCTCCATGTCGGCGAGGCCGTTCCACGCCAGGTTGACGAGGTGCGCCGCGACCTCCGACTTCTTGGGGGAGCGCGCGTCGAGCCAGTACTGGCCGGTCAGCGCGACCATGCCCACGAGCATCTGCGCGTAGATGGGCGCGACCTTGGGGTCGAGCCCGCGTGACTTGAACTGGTCCGCGAGGAGGTGCTCGACCTGCGTCGCGACGTCGCCGATGAGGCTCGAGAACGTGCCGGTCGCCTGCGCGACGGGCGAGTCGCGGACGAGGATGCGGAACCCGTCCTCCGACGTCTCGATGTACGTCAGGAGCGCGAGCGCGGTGCGCTCCAGCAGCACCTTGGGGTGGCCGCCCTCGTCGAGCGCCCCGGACAGCGCGGCGGTCAGCGCCTGCACCTCGCGGTCCACCACGACCGCGTAGATCCCCTCCTTGCCCCCGAAGTGCTCGTAGACGACGGGCTTGGACACCTCGGCGCGCGCCGCGATCTCCTCGACGCTCGTGCCCTCGAACCCCTTCTCCGCGAACAGGCCGCGGCTCACGGCGAGCAGCTGCTCGCGCCGCTGGCTCGCGGTCATGCGGGAACGGGGGGTGCGTCTGGGCTCGGCCACGAGGACCATCATGCCGTGAAGCCCCGCCGGGCCGGGGACGCCGCCCGCCGCCGCGCGCCGGGACGGCGCGCCCCGGGGCCGCGCCGGACGAGGCCGCCCGGTGTGGTGCGGGCCACGCCGCGCCGTGGGTGCGGATGGGACGAGACGGACGCGAGCGTCGCCGCGCAGGGGGACCGACCTGGCAGACTGTTCCCGGACCCACCCCGCCCGTCGCGGCCCGGGAACGCACCGGGCGCGGTCGACGCCGGGTCCGTTCCGCCTTGGTGTAATCGGCAGCACAAGGGTTTTTGGTGCCCTTGGTCCAGGTTCGAGTCCTGGGGGCGGAGCTCGTGCCACCGATCCCGAGGGGAACACCCATGGAAGCTCAGCAGGGAACCGACACCACGGTCGCCCCCGCTGCCGTGATCGTCCTCGCCGCCGGCGAGGGGACGCGGATGAAGTCGTCCACCCCCAAGATGCTCCACACGCTCGCGGGCCGCAGCCTGCTCGGGCACGTGCTCGTCGCCGCGCGCTCGCTCGACCCGGCGCTCCTCGCCGTCGTCGTGCGCCACGAGCGCGACCGGGTGGCCGAGCACGCGGTGACGGTCGACCCGGCCGCCGTGGTCGTCGACCAGGACGAGATCCCCGGGACGGGGCGCGCCGTGCAGTGCGCGCTCGCCGCGCTCGACGCCAAGGCGCACGCGCAGGCGCTCCTGCGGGGCGTGCCCGACGGCGAGGAGGGCCGCGGCGTCGGCGACGGCCTCGAGGGGCCCGTGGTCGTCACCGCGGGCGACACGCCCCTGCTCGACGGCGGGACGCTCGCCCAGCTCCTCGCGGCGCACGTCGCGGACGGCAACGCCGTGACGATGCTGACGACGGAGCTCGAGGACGCGACCGGCTACGGGCGCGTCGTGCGCGACGCCGCGACGGGCGACGTGCTGCGCATCGTCGAGCACAAGGACGCGTCGGCCGACGAGCTCGCGATCCGCGAGATCAACGCCTCGATCTACGTGTTCGACGCCGCGGTCCTGCGCCGCGGGCTGGCCACGCTGGGGCGTGACAACGCGCAGGGCGAGGTCTACCTCACGGACGTCGTCGCGGCGGCGCGCGCCGAGGGCGGGGTCGTGCGGGCGCTCGTCTCCGACGACCCGACGGTCGTCGAGGGTGTCAACGACCGCGTCCAGCTCGCGACGCTGCGCGCCGAGCTCAACCGCCGCCTGCTCGAGGACTGGATGCGCGAGGGCGTGACCGTCGTCGACCCGGCCACGACGTGGGTCGACGTCGACGTCGAGCTCGCGCGGGACGTCACCCTGCTCCCGGGCACGCAGCTCCACGGCGCGACGGTCGTCGGCGAGGGCGCGACGATCGGCCCGGACACGACGCTCACGGACACCGAGGTCGGCGCCGGTGCGACGGTGACGCGCACGCACGGCAGCCTCGCCGTCCTCGGCGCGGGGACCACGGTCGGGCCGTTCGCGTACCTGCGCCCGGGCACGGTGCTCGGCGCGAAGGGCAAGATCGGCACGTTCGTCGAGACGAAGAACGCGGAGATCGGCGAGGGCTCCAAGATCCCGCACCTGTCCTACGTGGGCGACGCCACGATCGGCGAGCACACGAACATCGGCGCCGCGTCGGTCACCGTCAACTACGACGGCGTCCACAAGCACCGCACGGTGATCGGCTCGCACGCGCGCACCGGCGCGGACAACATGTTCGTCGCGCCCGTGACCGTGGGTGACGGCGCGTACACCGCGGCCGGGTCCGTGATCCGCCGCGACGTGCCCGCGGGCGCGCTCGGCGTCAGCGGCGGCCCGCAGCGCAACATCGAGGGCTGGGTCGAGCGCCGTCGTCCGGGGACCGCGGCGGCCGAGGCAGCCGCGGCCGCGCGCGCGACCGACCCCGAGGTGCCGCCGCTCGGCGCCCAGGCGCAGGCGCAGCTCGCCGACCAGAGCGCCGCGGCGACCGCCGACCGCCCCACCCCGCCGCCGCCCGGCCCCGAGCTCGAGCACACGCTCGAGGCGCTGCGTGGCACCCGACCCACCACCACGGCAGACTGACCGCGAACCGGCCGGACCTCCTCAGACCACCCCCGCACCCGGAAACACCACCGAAGGAACCCACAGGTATGAGCAGCACGATCGCCGGAAACGGGGAGAAGTCCCTCGTCCTCGCCTCGGGGCGCGCGCACCCCGAGCTCGCCAACGACGTCGCGCGGGAGCTGGGCATCGACCTGCTCCCGACGACCGCGTACGACTTCGCGAACGGCGAGATCTACGTCCGGTTCGGGGAGTCGGTGCGCGGCTCGGACGTCTTCATCCTCCAGAGCCACACCGCCCCGATCAACCAGTGGATCATGGAGCAGCTGCTCATGGTCGACGCGGCCAAGCGCGCGTCGGCGCGCACCATCACGGTCGTGCAGCCGTTCTACGGCTACGCGCGCCAGGACAAGAAGCACCGCGGCCGCGAGCCGATCTCGGCCCGCCTCATGTCCGACCTGTTCACCGCCGCGGGCGCCGACCGCCTCATGAGCGTCGACCTGCACGCCGCGCAGACGCAGGGCTTCTTCGACGGCCCGGTGGACCACCTGTGGGCCATGCCGATCCTCACCGACTACGTGCGCTCGCGCGTCGACACGTCGAACGTCACGGTCGTCTCGCCCGACGCGGGCCGCATCCGCGTCGCCGAGCAGTGGGCCGCGAAGCTCGGGGGCGGGCCGCTCGCGTTCGTCCACAAGACGCGTGACGTCACGCGCCCGAACCAGGCCGTCGCGAACCGCGTCGTCGGCGACGTCGAGGGCCGCGACTGCGTGCTCGTCGACGACCTCATCGACACCGGCGGCACCATCGCCGAGGCGGTGCGGGTCATCCTCGCCGCGGGCGCGCGCTCCGTCATCGTCGCGGCGACGCACGGCGTGCTGTCCGACCCGGCGGCGCAGCGGCTGTCCGAGTGCGGGGCGAGCGAGGTCGTCATCACCGACACCCTGCCGATCGCCGCGGAGAAGCAGTTCCCGCAGCTCACCGTGCTCTCCATCGCGCCGCTCATCGCGCGCGCGATCCGCGAGGTGTTCGACGACGGGTCCGTCACCTCGCTCTTCGACGGCAACAGCTGACGCCACGCGTCACCGTCACGCCCCGCCGCGCACGACCGCGCGGCGGGGCGTCGTCGTCTGCGCACGCGAACCGCACGACCCGGGACGCCGGCGGAGGGGCGACCAGGGCGGCCGCGACCCGGGCGGCACGACGACGGGCGGCCGCGTAGCGTGGGCGCGTCGCCGGCGCGTGCCGTCGACACACCGACGACGTGGAGGCGGGATGAGCACCTCGGGAGTGACGACCACGGGCCAGGGCGCCGTGACCGCGGCGCCGGACGTCGCCGTCGTCGAGCTGGGGGCCGAGGCGAGCGCGCCGGGCGTCCAGGACGCGCTCGACCGCGCGAACGCGGGCCTCGCCGCGGCGCGGGACGCGCTCGTCGCGGCGGGGGTCGCGCCCGAGGACGTGCGCACGTCGCAGACGTCGACGTGGACCGAGCAGCGCGAGGACGGCCCGCGCACGACGGCGCGGCTCACGCTGCGCGCGACCGTGCGGGACGTCGCGGCGTGCGGCGAGGTGGTGCGCGCGGCGCTGGACGCCGCGGGCCCGGTCGCAAGGCTCGACTCGACGAGCCTCGCCGTGGGCGACCCGGCCCCTCTCGCGGTGGCGGCGCGCGACGCCGCGTTCGCCGACGCGCGGTCGCGCGCCGAGCAGTACGCGCGCCTCGCGGGCCGCTCGCTCGGGCCCGTCGTCGAGATCCGCGAGGACGCCGGCGGGCCGGGACCGGTGCCGCGTCTCCTGGCCGCCAAGGCGGCGAGCGAGGCGCTCGTCGTCGAGCCCGGCACCCAGGAGGTCCGCGCGAGCGTCACCGTCCGCTGGGAGCTCGCGGACTGACCGCGCCTCCCGGGCCCGGGCCCGGTCCCGCCAGCGCGCCCCGCGCGCTCGTCGTAGGGATGCGGGCCGCACGGCCGGGCGATGACATTCCGCACCTGTCCGGGGCACCCCGCCGCCGTAGCGTGGAGGCATGCTCATCCTCGAGGACTACCTGCTGCTCACGCTCGACGACGTGACCGGGAAGGCCGTCGTCGACGCCTCCTACCGCGAGCAGGTCGCCGCCGGCGCGCTGCTGGTCGAGCTGGCCCTGCTGCGCCGCGCCGACCTCGCCGGGGACGGCGACGGCGGCCGGGTCGGGCGCATCGTCGTGCGGGACCCGTCCCCGACGGGCAACGCCCTCCTCGACGAGGCGCTCGGCGTCGTCCGCGCGCGCGAGGGGTCCAAGCCCAAGGCCCTCGTCGCGCCCCTCGCGCGGCTCAAGCCGGCGGCGCGCGCGATCGCGTCGCTCGCCGAGCGGGGCGTCCTGCGCCGCGAGGAGGGGCGCGTGCTCGGGATCTTCCCGACGACGCGCTGGCCCGCGGCCGACACGCGGCACGAGGACGCCGTGCGCGCCGACCTGCGGCGCGTGCTCGTCGAGGGCGGCGACCCGGACGAGCGCACGGCCGCGCTCGTCGCCGTGCTCTCCGCGACCGGTCAGGCGGGCCGGGTCCTCGCCGCGGGCGGGTCGGGCAGTGGCGAGGAGTGGACCGCCGCCCACCGTCGTGCCGCGGACCGGCGGGCCAAGGAGATCGCCCGCCAGAGCTGGGGGAGCGAGGCGGTGCGCGCCTACGTCCAGGAGATCTCCGCGGCGATCGTCGTCGGCGCGTCCGTGGCCGCGACCGCGGCGGCGACGAGCTGACCCGGCGCACGTCGCGCGGGCGGGTTTCGCCGTCCCGGTCCGCCCGGGTACAGTAGTCCGGTTGCCTCGGCGAGGGACGTCTGACGGCCGGCAGCGCTGGACCGGTGAGCACACCGGCGGCGCGGGACCGCGAGTGTCAGCCAGACCTGTTGGATCTCCGTTATCGACTGGGCGGTCGTCCTCCTGCGCGCCCGTCACACGTCCCGCGCCGACGCAGCCGCCCGTCCGGGAGGCCCTCTCACCGTCCGGACAGCCGACCGCTCCCCACTGGCGGCCGGCCCGCAACGTTCTTCCAGGAGTGATCCACGTGTCCGAGATCAAGCTCGTCGCCGAGGCCCGCACCGAGTTCGGCAAGGGTGCCGCCCGCCGTATCCGCCGTGCCGACAAGATCCCCGCGGTCCTCTACGGCCACGGCAGCGACCCGCTGCACGTGACCCTCCCGGGCCACGACACGATGATGGCGCTCAAGCACTCGAACGCGCTGTTCTCGATCGAGCTCGAGGGCAAGGCGCAGCTCGCCATCACCAAGGACGTCCAGCGCGACCCGGTCCGCAACGTCATCGAGCACGTCGACCTGCTCATCGTGAAGAAGGGCGAGAAGGTCGCCGTCGACGTCCCCGTCGTCGTCACCGGCGAGTCGGCCCCCGGCACGATCCACCTCGTCGACCTGCAGACCCTCGCGATCGAGGCCGAGGCGACGCACCTGCCCGAGTCGATCGAGGTCTCCATCGAGGGCCTCGAGGCCGGATCGCAGGTGCTCGCGGGCGACGTGACGCTCCCGCAGGGCGCGACCCTCACGGCGGACCCGGAGCTCATCGTGGTCTCCGTCACGGAGCCGCAGGCCGAGGCGCTGCCCGAGGACGAGGGCGCCGCCGAGGAGGCCGCCGAGGCTCCTGCCGAGGCCGCCGCCGAGTGACCCTCCCGGTCGTCGGCCGACGCCGCGACCGGACCCCGCGCCGGACGCCCGGTACCGTGACGGTGCCGGGCGTCCGTGCGCCCGCACGATTCCGCGCCCGACCGTCGCTCGGCGCGGGCACCGCACGAAGGACGAGGACGACATGACCGACCAGCCGTGGCTCGTCGTCGGGCTCGGCAACCCCGGGCCGGCGTACGCGGGCAACCGCCACAACCTGGGCCACATGGTCCTCGACGTGCTCGCCGGCCGGGCCGCCGCCCGCTTCGCGCGTCACCCTCGCGCGCAGGCCGCGGTCGCCGAGGCGCGCATCGGCATGCTGCCGGGCGGTCGCCCCGGCCCGCGCGTCGTGCTCGCCAAGCCGACGACGTACATGAACGTCTCGGGCGGCCCCGTCTCCGGGCTCGCGAAGTACTACGGGATCGACCCGGACCACGTCGTCGTGGTCCACGACGAGGTCGACATCCCGTTCGGGAGCGTGAAGCTCAAGATCGGGGGCGGCGAGGGCGGCCACAACGGGCTGCGCGACATCTCGAAGGCGCTCGGCACCCGCGACTACGTGCGGGTCCGCGGCGGCGTGGGCCGCCCCCCGGGCCGTCAGGACACCGCCGACTTCGTGCTCAAGGACTTCAAGGGCACCGAGGCCAAGGAGCTGCCGTTCCTCCTCGACGACGCGGCCGACGCCGTCGAGATGCTGCTCACCGAGGGGCTGCTCGCGGCGCAGGGCAAGTACCACACGAAGGCCTGACGCGACCGCGGCCCGGGACGCCCGTTTTCACCCGGGTGAGGTCCGTTCGTCCCCCTTCCCGGTGGGTGCCGCCCACCTAGGCTGGTGGTCCTGCGTTCGCGAGGGAGGGCCGATGACCCAGGGTGTCGCGCTCGCGCACGACTACGCGACCCAGCGTGGCGGCGCGGAGCGGGTGGCGCTGCTCCTCGCGGAGGCGTTCCCCGGCTCGCCGATGTACACGACGCTGTACGACCCGGACGGCACGTTCCCGGAGTTCGGCGCGCTCGACCTGCGGACGTCCGCTCTCGACCGCTCGCGCCTGCTCCGCCGCCACCACCGCGCGGCCCTGCCGTTCCTCGCGCCCGCGGTCGACCGGCAGCGCGTCGACGCCGACGTGCTCCTCGCGTCGTCCACGGGCTGGGCGCACGGCTACCGGGGCGCGCGCCGCACCGTCGTCTACTGCCACGCGCCAGCGCGCTGGCTCTACCAGCGCGACCGCTACCTCGGGCCCGCCGAGGGGTCGGCCGCGCACCGGGCCCGGCGGCGCGCCGCCGCCGCGGCGCTCGGCCTGCTGTCCCCGGGGCTCCGCCGCTGGGACGGCGCCGCCGCGCGCCGCGCCGACGTCTACCTCGCGAACTCCACCGTCACGCAGCGCGCGATCCGCGAGGCGTACGGCATCGAGGCGGAGGTGCTCGCGCCGCCGCCCGCGATGCTGCCCGCGGGCGAGGAGCGCCCCCTGCCCGGGGTGGAGCCGGGATTCCTGCTGTGCGTCGCGCGCCTCCTGCCGTACAAGAACGTCGACGTCGTCGTCGCCGCGGCGCAGGCCACGGGGAGGGAGCTCGTCGTCGTCGGCGACGGTCCGGACCGTGCCCGGCTCGAGGCGCAGGCGGCGCAGCGCGGCCGCGTCCACCTCCTCGGCCGTGTCGACGACGCCACGCTGCGGTGGGTGTACCGGCACGCGTCCGCGCTCGTCGCGGCGTCGTACGAGGACTACGGGCTGTCCCCCCTCGAGGCGGGTGCGTTCGGGCGGCCGAGCGTCGTGCTGCGCGACGGCGGGTACCTCGACACCGTCGCGGAGGGCGTCACCGGCGTGTTCTTCGACGCACCGCGCGCGGACCTCGTGGCGGACGCCGTCGAGGACGCGCTCTCGCGGTCGTGGGATGATGACGCCGTGGCGGCGCACGTCGCGACGTTCGGCCGGGAGCGGTTCGTCGAGCGGCTGCGCGGCGTCGTCGCGGAGCAGCAGCAGGACCGCACCCTGAGCGCGGGACGACCGGGTGGGGGGAGAGCGCAGGAATGACCATCAGGGAGTTCGTCCGCACCGTCTGGGCGGGCAGGTACTACGTGCTGGCGGCGGTCCTCGTCGTCGTCGCCGGAGCGCTGTTCTACCTCGACCGCCAGGAGACGCAGTACCGCGCGACCGCGACCGTGCAGCTGCACGGCGTGCAGAGCGCGCAGGGCGGTGAGTCCCTGGTCGAGGTCACGGTCACGACGAACGCCGAGGACGTGACGTCGCCCGCGGTCGCGGAGGCCGCGGCGACGGCGCTCGGGGACCCGGCGGCCGCCGACGAGCTCGCCAGCATGGTCACGGCCGACGTGGACCGCGAGAACCGGATGGTCTACGTCGAGGCGACGACGCCGGACGAGGCGTGGTCGGTGGAGGTCGCCAACGCGTTCGCCGACGCGTACGCCGCACAGCTCGTCACCATCCAGGGCACGCAGGCCACCGAGCTCGAGGCGCGACGCCAGGCGCTCGCCGACCAGCTCGCGGGCGTGCGGCAGCGGCTCGCCCGCGACGGGGACGACCCGCTCGCGCTCGCGGAGCAGGACATCATCGTCGGCGACTACTCGGCGCTCACGGTGCAGATCAACTCGCTGCGCGGTATCGCCGTCCCGGGCGAGGTGGTCGCCCCCGCGACCGGCGCGGAGGCGCTCGGGCTGTCGCGCGCGACGGTGCTCGCGCTCGCCGTCCTCGTGGGGCTCGTCGCCGGGGTCGGCCTCGCGTTCGGGCGCCGCGGGCTCGACATGCGGGTGCGCAGCGCCGCCGAGTCGACGCGGCTCACCGAGACGCCCGTGCTCGCCGAGCTCTACGGCACGCGCCCGGCCGAGAAGGAGTTCTCCCACACGCACGCGCTCCCCGTCGCGAGCAAGGTCGCGACGCCGTTCACGGAGTCGATCCGCGAGCTGCGCACCGCCGTCCAGGTCTCGACGACGGGCATGAAGCACGCGGTCGTCGTGGTGACGGCGGCGGACCCGTCGGCCCCGCGCTCGTTCATCACCGCGAACCTCGCCGCGTCGTTCGCGCTGAGCGGCCGGCGCACGGTCGCGCTGTCCGGCGACCTGCGGCGCCCTCAGCTCGACCGCATGCTGCCGCCGCCCGAGGGGTGGGAGGGGGACGAGCAGGAGCTGCGCCCCACGACCGTGCCCAACCTGCGGGTCATGCCGGTCCCGGAAGAGGAGATGGACCCGGCCGACTTCCTCGCGACGGCGCGCGCCCGCCAGCTCGTGCGGAACCTCCGCGACCACGCCGAGGTCGTCGTGGTCGACGCACCGCCCGTGCTCGCGGCGGCCGACGCGACGATCCTCGGCGGCTACGCGAACGGCGTCGTGCTCATCGCCTCGGCCGGCCGCACCGACCGTGCGGTGCTCGTCGAGGCCGCCGAGCGGCTGCGCGTGAGCAACGTCCCGCTCCTCGGCATCGCGCTCACCGGCGTCACGGGCGACCGCCGCATGCTCTACGCCTCGACGTACGGCGACGCGGCGCAGGCCGCGACGGACGCGGACGGGTCGGCCCACGCGGGGACGTCGGCGGGCGGTGCTCCGGACTCGGCCCCCGCGACCGGGGGGACGGCGTCGGGCACGGAAGCCACGCCGACCGGCGACGCGGCGCCCGCGACGGGTCACGCGGGCCGGACCCGGGCGCGCGGCGGCGACCGCGACCGCGAGCGCGAGGTCGCGACGCGGCGCGCGTCCGTCGCCGCCGCGTCGGTCGCCGTCGAGGGCGGGCGCGCGGCGTCGACCAACGGCTCCTCCGGTGCGGCCCAGGCCGGCGCGAACCCCGCGCCCCCGACGACCTCCGCCCCCGCGACCGCCGGTACCGCCGCCACGCCTGCGGCCTCCGGTCCCGGGAACGCGGCGCCGACGGGCGCGGCCCCCGCGGACGGTCCGCGGCGCGCGGTGCTCGCGCCCGCGTGGAGCAAGGTCGAGCCCGCCGCCCCCGCCGACGGCGGTGACGACGCGGAGCCCGACGCGCGCAAGCGCCCGTTCCGGTGGTGAGCGCCCCGGGCGGCAGACCGCTCCGGGTCCTCGTCCTCGACCACACCGCCGAGCTGGGCGGCGCCGAGCTCGCGCTCGTCCGCACGTGCGCGGCGCTCGGCCCGGGCGTCGACGCGCGCGTCGTGCTCTTCGCCGACGGCCCCCTGCGCGCGCGCCTCGCGGCGGCGGGCGTCCCCGTCGAGGTCGTGCCGCTCGCGTCGGCCGTCGCGACGGTGGACCGCGAGCGCGCGGGACGGCTGTCGGTCGCGACGCTCCTCGGCGCGCTGCGCACGGTCCCGTTCCTGTGGCGGCTCGCGCGCCGCCTGCGCGCCCTGCGCCCCGACGTCGTGCACACCACGTCGCTCAAGGCCGACCTCCTGGGGATCGTGCCCGCCGCGGCCGCGCGCCGTCCCCTCGTGTGGCACGTGCACGACCGGATCGCCCCCGACTACCTGCCCGGCCCGCTCGTGCGGGTCGTGCGCGGCCTCGCGCGCCGCGTCCCGGCGGCGGTCGTCGCGAACTCCCGCGCGACGGCGGCCACGCTCCCCGTGACGACGGCCGTCGCCTACCCGGGGTTCGCCCCCGAGCAGGCGGACGGGTCGGACGAGGCCCTCGAGCGTCGTGGCGGTCTCGCCCGTCGCGGCGACGCCCCGCCGCCCGTCGTCGTCATGATCGGCCGGCTGAGCCCCACGAAGGGTCAGCTCGAGGTCGTGCGCGCGCTGCGGACGGTCGTCGACGCGGTGCCCGGCGCCCGGCTGCGCGTCGTGGGCGAGCCCGCGTTCGGCGCGGAGGACTACGCGGCACGCGTGCGCGCGGAGGTGACCCGGCTCGGCCTCGACGACCACGTGGAGATGGTCGGGTTCGTCGCGGACCCGCGCGCCGAGCTCGACGGCGCCGCGGTGTGCGTCCACGCGTCGCCCGTCCCCGAGCCGTTCGGTCAGGTCGTGGTCGAGGCGATGGTGCGCGGCGTGCCCGTCGTCGCGACGCGTGCGGGCGGCGTGGAGGAGATCCTGCTCGACGCCGACGCCGACGCCGACGCCGACGACGCCGGCACCGACGTCGCTCCGACGAGGACGGACCTCGGGATCCTCGTCCCGCCGGGCGACGTCGACGCGCTCGCCGCGGCGGTGCTCGACGTCCTCGACGACCCCGCGGCCGCGCACGAGCGCGCGGTCCGCGCGCGGGAGTCCGCGCTGCGGAGGTTCCCCGTCGACCGCACCGCGCGCGTGCTCACGGACGTCTGGACCGACGTGTCCGCCCGAGCGCGTCGCGCATGAGCCGGGCCTGACCGCGCCACGTCGGCACGTCGGGGGGCGGGGTGTCGAGCCGGTCCTCGCGCGGGGGTGCGGCGTCGTCGAGCGCGGCGACGACGAGCGCCGGGAACGTCGCCGCGTCCCCGACCCGGACGCCCGGGTCGTCCCGGAACCCGGCCACGGGCGTGGAGACCACGGGTCGCTCGACCGCGCGGTACTCGTAGAGCTTGATCGGGTCGAGGCTGTCCGTGAACGCGTCGACCACGTGCGGCACGAGCAGCACGTCGGCGTGGCGCAGGTAGGCGGGCACGGCGGTCCACGGGCGCGGGCCGAGCTGCACGACCCCCGCGCGCGCGAGGTCCGCGTGCTCCGCCGGGGACAGGTCGACGACCGGGCCCACGAGGACGACCCGGGCGCGCCCGTGGAGCGCGCGCGCCGTCTCCAGCAGCAGCGGCACGTCGAAGCGGTCGGGGTGCACGGTGCCGACGTAGAGCGCGACGCGGCCCGCGGGGAGGTCGGCGGGGCGCGGGTACGGGTCGCGGTAGCGGTCGAGGTCCACGCCGTTCGTCACGAGCGTCACCGCGCGCTGCGCGCCCTTGCGCGCCACGAGCCCGGCGGAGCACACCGTGACCTCGGCGCACCGGTCGAGGAGGGTGCGCTCGTCGTCGACGAGGCGTGCGTGCTCGGCGGGGGAGCGGTCGGCGGCGAGCCAGTCGTCCGTGACGTCGTACAGGGCGGGCCAGCCGGTGCGCCGCACGACGGCGGCGCCGGACGGGTCGTTGACCCACAGCACCGGGCGGCGCAGCCCCGCGCGGCGTGCCGCGCGCTCGACGCCGCGCGCGAGCCGGTCGTCGACGCGCGGGTCGACCTTGCGGGGCAGCCACTTGGTCGGCTCGTGGAGCAGCAGCCGCCCGGGGGCGATCCCGTCGACGTCGGGGGCCGCGCGCAGGCCCCGCCCGGGTCGGGGGACACCGCGGCGGCTGAGCCGGTGCAGCGGGTCCGCGGCGGGCTCGACGAACAGCACGCGTGCCCCGGGGTCCGCGCGGCACAGCTCCGCGACGAGGTACTGGTTGCGCCGCCACACGTCGTCCCACCGTTCGAGCGACAGCACGACGACGTCGCCGATCCCGCCGGCGGGCGTCCCGGCGCTCACGCGAGCACCGAGCGGTACACCGCGTCCGTCGCCTCGACCTGCGCCGCGGGCGTGAACCGTGCGCGCTGCGCCGCCCGGCCCGCGGCGGCGCACGCGTCCCGGCGCGCGGGGTCGTCGGCGAGCGTCGCGAGGCTGCGCCCGGCCGCGGCGGGGTCGAGCGCGGGGTAGAGCGCGAGCGGGTCGACGCCGTCGAGCGTCTCGCGGTGCCCGCCCGCGGCCGACGCGACGACGGGCAGCCCGCTCGCCATCGCCTCCAGCACGCTGAGCCCGAGCCCCTCGACGGGGCACGGGGCGACGAGCAGCCCCGCGCGGTCCATGAGCGCGTCGACGTCGCGGCGCGCGCCGAGGAACGTCGTCGTGGCGGCGATGCCGAGGGACGCGGCCTGGTCCTCGAGCGACCCGCGCTGCGAGCCGTCGCCCGCGACCTCGAGCCGCCAGCCGCGCTCGGCGAGCCCGGACGCGGCGAACGCCGCGAGCGCGAGGTCGGTCCGCTTCTCCGGCTCCAGGCGCTGCACGACGAGCACGACGTCGTCGCGCGCGGCCGCGTCGAGGCCGTCGGGACGGTCGTCCACGCCCGGGTGCACGACGACGCTCCCGCCCTCGACGTGGTCCGCGACGTACCGGCTGATGGAGATCTGCGCGCGCACGGCCGACGACGCGACGGCGGCGACGACCCGGCCGAGGGCGCCCGTGCCGCGCGTGCGCGCGAAGTGGCGCGTCGTGACGACGGGCGGGAACCCGCGCGTCGTGCGGGCGGCGACGGCCGCCGCGACCTCGGCGGCGGTCATGTGCACGTGCACGACGTCGGCCGCCGCGCCGCACGCGCGCAGCGTGCGGACGACGTCGCCCGTCGTCGTGGCGGGCAGGAGCGGCACGGAGGGGTCGGCGACGGTCGCGACCATGCCGCCGTGCGCGCCCCCGATCACGGCGACCTCGTGACCGGCGGCGGACTGGGCGCGCGCGAGGCGCGCGACGTGCCGCTCGACGCCCGCGAAGCCGTCGGACCGCACGGCGTGGAGGATCCTCACGGGCGCACCTCCGCGAGCTCGGCGGCGAGCGCGAGGTACCGCCGTGCGACGGCGTCCCAGTCGTGGCGCTCGGCGGTCGCCCGGGCGGCGCGCGACGCCTCCCGGCGCGCGTCGTCGTCGAGCGCGGCGACCGCGGCGAGGCCCTTGCGGACGCCGTCGACCGTGCGGTCCACGAGCCAGCCGGTGCGGCCGTCCTCGAGCACGTCGGGCGCGTACCCGACCGGGGTGGCGACGACGGGGACGCCGCACGCGAGCGCCTCGAGCACGACGAGCGCGTTCGCCTCGTACGCGCTCGGGAGGGCGAGCGCGTCGGCGGCGTGGAGCCAGGGCCGGGGGTCGGGCACGCGGCCGGCGAGGTGCACGCGGTCGGCGGTCCGGAGCCGCGCGACCCGGGCGCGGACGTCGGCGAGCATGTCCGGCGTGCCCCCGACGACGCTCACGTGGACGTGGGGCAGGTCGGCGGCGGCGTCGAGCACGAGGTCGAGGCCCTTGCGGTCGAACTCGTGGCCGACGAACACGACGTGCACGGCGTCGTCGGGCACCCCGGCCGCGGCGCGCGCCGCGGCGCGCTCGGCCGGCGTGGGGGGCGCGAAGCGCGTGACGTCCACGCCGTTGCCGATGACGACCGCCGGCACCCGCAGGCGGGGGTAGGTCGCGCGCAGCGCGTCGCGCTCGGCGCTCGTGAGGTTGACGACGACGCGGTGGGTCCGCCCGCGGTAGCGCGCGGCGTCGCGCGCGGCGGTGAACAGGTGCAGGGGGTTGCGGGCCATGCGCCACGCGTACCCGCCGCGCGCCCGCATGGCGACGCGCAGGATCCCGTGGTTGACGTACACGTCGCCCGCGAGGACGTCGTTGTGGCAGACCGACACGAGCGCGCGACCGTCCGCGCCGTGCCGTGCGCGCGCTATCCGGCGGCGCGCGAGCACGGTGCCGACGGTCGAGAACCACACGACGCGCGCGAGGAGCACGAGCCGCCCGCGCACGCCCGGGCCGGGCTCGGGCAGCCACGCCCCGCGCGCGTCCGCGAGCGTGAAGCGCTCGGTGGGCACGCCCGCGCGCGCGAACGCCTCCTCGAGGTGGTGCGCGACGCCGCCCACCCCGCTCCCGGGCGCGATCTCGGGGGCGATCTGCAGGATCCGCAGGTTCGTCATCGTTCGGCCATCTCCCGGACGGATCGCAGCTCGTCGAGAGGGAGCTCTCGACCGGTCTCCTCGCGCGCCGCCTGCCGCGACTCGGCGTACGCCTCGGCGCCGAGGCACACCCCGACGATGACGAACGGCACGGTCACCTGGACCGAGACCCAGAACAGGTCGAACTGGCCCTGGACGAACCGCATCATGAGCATCGAGAACGCGAGCGTCCCGAACCGCGGGTTGATCCGCCACAGCACGGCCATCCCGCCGAGGAACAGGACGAGGAACCCGGCGAGCCCGACGATCCCCGCCGAGGAGAGCACCTCGAGCTCGACGTTGGGCGGCTGGAAGACGAACTCGGTGACGCCCGCCGTCCACCACCGCAGCCCCATCCCGACCCACGGGCTGCGCTGCCACACGTCGATCGAGTCGGCGTACCAGGTGAGGCGCTGGTTCGCGGAGTTGAACTGGTTGCCCGACGCGAGCTGCTCCTGGACCGCGAGCACGACGAAGTAGATCGCGGGGATCGCGGCGAGCAGGATGAGCTTGGAGCGCTTGCGGTCGGGGTCGCCGCGCAGCGTGATGAGCATGATGCCGATCGCGAGGCCGATGAGGGCCTGGCGGGCCTGCGCGGCGAGCACGCCGAGCGAGCAGAGCCAGAACGCGCCGAGCGAGAACCAGCGCGGCCAGCCGACCCACCAGGGCCGCGCGTACGCGGTGAGCGCGGCGAACGCGAGGACGCACCCGATGAAGTTCTTGTGCATCGCGATCGGCGCGTCGATGTACACGGGCCCGGTGTTGCCCGCCGCGAGCTGCTGCAGCGCGACGAGGCACGTCTGCGCCGCGATCGCGAGGCACGGGGCGAGGAAGAGCGTCAGGCCGAGCCGCGCGCGCCCGGACCGCCCCACCGCCCAGCCGAGCACGAGCGCGCCCGCGACGGACACCCACGCGTGGAACCACTCGACGACGTTCGCGGTGAAGGGGTTGACGATCACGGTGAAGAGCGTCGCGACCTGGTAGACCACCGAGAGCCAGATCATCGCGCGCATGGGCCGCGAGAACGGGCGGGGCGAGAAGAACAGCGCGAACCAGAACGCGCCGAACAGCGCGAAGTCGCTCAGCGAGAGGTCCACGCCGCCGCCGCCGACGCGCTGCACGACGACGAGCGCGGGCATCGCGAGGATCGGCAGCGCCACGGGCTCGTACGCCGTGAGGCCCACGACGAGCACGAGCAGCGCGGCCCCGACGGCGGCCGTCTGCAGCTCGGGCAGGACGAAGCCGACCACGCCGAGCAGCGCGACGACGACGGCGCCCCCCGCGACCCAGGCCGCGGTCGTCCGGGTGCGCTCCAGGACCGCCCCCGGGACGCGCGGCGCCCGGTACAGGACCGGGCGACGGCGCGGGAGACGGACGTGGAGGTCGGTCACGGCGCCGACTCCGCGCGGACGGGGCCGGTGACGTACAGGCGCAGCCGGCGCCGCGCGCTCGCGCGGCCCTCGCCGCGCAGCGCGACGCTGCGGGCCGCGGCCCCGAGCACGGCGCCGGCGCGCGCGACCGTCCAGCCCGCCGCGCCGTGGTGCTTGCGCAGGTAGCGCTCCTGGGAGGCGTGGAAGTGCGTCTCGCGCCGGGTCGGGTCGCTGCTCGTCGCACCGCCCAGGTGCATCGCCCGCGCGTCCGGGACGACGGCGTGCCGCCAGCCCGCGCGCACCGCGCGGTAGGCCCAGTCGGTCTCCTCCGCGTAGAGGAAGAAGCGCTCGTCGAAGGGCCCCACGTCGTCGATCGCGGCGGCGTTGAGCAGGAGCACCGAGCCGATGACGAAGGACCGGTCGGGGGGCGTGCGCCGCAGCCGCGCGAGCCCCACGGCCTCGAGCCACGTCGCCGCGGGCGACGGGAACGGCCACACGACGCGGGCCGTCGTGCCCTCGTCGTCGACCTGCTCGGGGCCCACGCTCGCGATGCCGGGACGTGCGTGCAGCGCGCGGTGGAGGGTCTCGACGTCCTCGGGCGTGACGACGGCGTCGGGGTTGAGGAGCAGGACGTCCGTCCCCGGGGCCTGGCGGTGCGCGAGCGCGTGGTTGACGCCCGCGGCGAACCCGCCGTTGCGCCCCGGGTCCAGGTAGCGCCCGCCCGCGAGCTCCGTCGCCTCGCGGATCTCGGGCAGCGACGAGTTGTCCACGACCGTGATCGGGTACTTGCCCGCGAGCGGCGCGAGCGCGTCGCGCACGAGGTCCGGGGAGCCGTACGCGACGACGACGACCTCGGGCGGCGCGGCGGCCGCGGCGGGCCGGGCCGTGGTCGCGGCGGTGGGGGCGCCGCCCGCCCCCGGTCGTGCCGCCGTCGCGTAGAGGTCCTCGTAGCGGCGCGCGACCTCGTCCCACGAGCACGACGCGGCGCGCTCGGCGCCCGCGGCGCGCAGCCCTGCGGCCAGGTGCTCCTCGTCGAGGAGGCGCCCGAGCGCGGCGCGCAGGGCGTCCGGGTCGTCGGGCGAGACGAGCAGCCCCGCCCCGCCGACGACGTCGGGCAGGGCGCCCGTGCGGGTCGCCACGACGGGCACGCCGCACGCCATGGCCTCGACCGCGACGCGCCCGAACTGCTCGACCCACCCCGGGGTCTCGCGCGACGGCACCGCGAGCGCGTCGAGCGAGCGGTAGAACGCGACGAGGTCGTCGTCCGCGAGCGCGCCGACGAACCGCACGCGGTCGCCGAGCGGCCGCGCGGCCGCCTCGAGCGCGCCGCGGTCCGGCCCGTCGCCCGCGACGACGAGGTCGAGGCGGTCGTCGCCCGCGACCGCCGCGAGGAGCACGTCGACGCCCTTGTGGTGCGCGAGGCGCCCGGCGTACCCGACGCGGAGGCGACCGGTCCCGGGCGCGCGGCGCGCGGCGTCGGGCGCGGGGGAGAACACCGCGGCGTCGACGCCGAGCGGGACGGTCTCGACGCGCCCCCGCGCGCCCTTCGCGCGCACGATCCGGCCCGCCTCGTCGTTGCACACGGAGATTGCCGCCGCGCCGCGCAGCGCGCGCGCCTCGAACCACCGGAACGGCCACGGGTAGCGCTTGGCGAGGTTCTGCGCCGAGTACAGGACGAACGGGGGAGCGGTGCGCCGCGCGAGGAGCGCCCGGAGCCGACGCAGCGCCAGGATCTCGGCCGTCGCGAGCGCGAACGGCTCCTCGTGCACGTCGAGCACGTCCCAGTCCTCGCGCAGCGCGCGCCACAGCGGGCGCGGGTCGTAGAGGAACAGCGCCGGGTGCGACCCGAGCGTGCGCACGCCGCGCACCGGCTCGCCCGGTCGCGGCACGAGCGGGACCCGGGTGCCGCCCTCGTCCCACGCGCGCGCCGACAGCAGCCGGACGTCGACGCCGCGGGCGCGCAGCGCCCGCTCGCGCTCGCGCCAGGCGTCGACCACGGCGCTGTGCGAGACGCGGAGGACCCTCATGTGGGAGATTGTCCCCCAGCAGGTGTCGGATCCCGCATGAATCCGCCGATTTCACCCCGTCCGTCCGCGCCCTCCCGGTGGCGGCCGGCCACGGCGGCCCGACCGGGCCCGACGCGCCCGCCCACGACGCAGGAGGACACGTGAGCGACGCCCCGCGCGCCGACGCCGCGCCCGCCGCCGCCCCGGCCGCCGAAGCCCCCGGCCCGCGGGTGAGCGTCGTCGTCGCCACCAACCGCGGCGGCCCCTACCTCGCCGAGGCGATCGCGTCCGTGCACGCCCAGACCTCCCCCGCGGCCGAGCTCGTCGTCGTGGACGACGGCTCGCCCGACCCCGACGCGCTGCGCCGCCTCGTCGACGGCGTCCCGGTACCGGCCGGGGCGCCGCGGCCCCGGGTCGTGCGCCGCGCGCCGTCCGGGGTGTCCGCCGCGCGCAACGCCGGCGTGCGCGAGACGACGGGCGACCTGCTCGCGTTCCTCGACGACGACGACCGCTGGCACCCCGACCGCCTGCGCCGCCACGTCGAGGCCATGGCCGCGCAGCCCGAGGCCGTCGTCAGCTACTGCCGCATGCGCACGATCGACGCCGACGGCGCCGAGCTCGTCGCGGCCGACCAGCGCCCCGCCCCGGACCGGCGCGCCGTGATCCGCGGCCCCGGCGTCATGCTGCCCAACCTCGTCATCCGGCGTGCGACCTTCGACGCGGTCGAGGGCTTCGACCCCGCGTACCGGCAGGGCGAGGACCTCGACCTCGTGCTCGCCGCCGCGGCGCACGGGCCCTTCGCGTTCGTCGACGACGTGCTCGTCGACTACCGCTACCACCCGTCCAACACGACGCGGTCGTACCGGCACCTCGCCACGAGCATCCGCACGATCCTGCGCCACCACCGGGCCGCGGCGCTCGCGGCCGGGCGGCAGGACCTCGTCGAGGCGTACGACGAGCGCCTCCGGGCCAACGACCGGTTCGCGTGGTGGAGCGCAGGTCGTGCGGCCCGCGCCGCGTGGGCGGAGCGACGTGCGTCGTCCGCGCTCGGCGACGCGGTGTGGGCCGTCCGGTTCTCGCCCACGGCGCCCGTGCGCGTCGCCGCCGGTCGGCTCCGCGGTGCGCGGTCCCGCTAACCGCACCGTCCTGCCGCGCGACGGCGGCCACGGTGTCAGCGTCGCAGGTCGCCCTGCAACGAGTCGGGCCGCGACCGGCTCACCTGGGGAGTGGCCGGGTCGACGCGCCCGAGCCGCCAGCCGAGCGACCAGCACACGCGCCACGCGACGTCGGACAGGTCGCCCGGGTGGCGCACGGTCGTGGCCTTGCGGGCGGCACGGCCGGCGACGCGCCCTACCCGTCGGAGCAGGGTGACTGCCCGGCGGACCGTGCCGCCCGGCCCGGGGGCGGGGCGCCCGGCCGCGGGGCCGGCGTCCGGCCCGGTGCCCGGGGCGTCGGAGCCGTCGGCCCGGGCCTCGGCGACGAACTCGGCGTAGCGGTGCATGAGCCGCCGCTCGCCGGCGCCGTACGAGAACGCCTGCTTGCAGACGTCCCACAGCCCGTCACGGCGGCGCACGTGCAGCACGATCTCCGGGTCGAAGACGAGCGCGTGACCGCGCAGCTGGACACGCAGGCAGAAGTCGTCGTCCTCCGCGGTGCGCGCGCCCTCGTCGAACCCGCCGACCTCCTCGAACACGGACGTGCGGACGCCCATGTTCCCCGAGCCGGCGGTCACGAACTGCGGGAGGAACGGCTTGACCGTCAGACCGTGCGCCTGGGCCGTCCAGCTCACGGCGGACCGCGACCCCTGGTTGAGCAGCGCGCCCTCGAACGGTCCTGCGACGAACTCGTGCGCGTCGAGCGCGCGGCGCATCGCCGTGACCCAGCCGTCGCCCACGCGGTCGTCGGCGTCGCAGAACGCGACGCGCGGCGCGCGCGCCGCAGCCACGCCGATGTTCCGTGCGGCGCTCGGACCGCGGCGCGCCGACGCGTCGACGAGGCGCAGCTCCGGCATCCGCGTCGCCGCCCAGGACCGCACGAGGTCCGCCGTGCCGTCCGTCGACCCGTTGTCGGCCACCACCACCTCCCACGGCCAGGTCGGGCGCTGCGCGAGCAGCGCCTCGAGCTGGGTGGGGAGCGTCTCGGCGGCGTCGTATGCCGGGATGACGACGGAGAGCTCGGGGACGGCGCCGGTGCCGCTCATGCGCGCGCCATCCGCTCGCGAGCCATGCTGCGCACGCGGCGGTAGCGCGCGGTCAGCTCGCCCGTCGTCGCCTCCCGGTAGCCGCGGGCGCGCGTCGAGGCGAGGATCCGGTCCAGGACGTCGGCGCGGTCGAACTCCGGCAGCCGCTCGCCGGGGCCGAGGGTCTCCGGGTCGGCGCGCGTGTCGTGCAGCAGGAGGATGGCCCCCGGAAAGACGGACGCGAGCGCGCGGCGCGCGACCGCCTCCTCCTCGTCGTGGACCCAGTCGAAGGCGTCGCCCGACCAGATCGTGAGCTCCAGGCCGAGCCGCCGCACCCCGCGCGCCTGGCCCCAGGTGTGCTCGCCGTACGGGGGGCGGTAGAGACGGACGCGCTCGCCGGCGACGTCCTCCACGGCCGCGCGCGCGTCGCGGACCATGGCGACCGCCGCGTCGTCGTCCATCGTGAGGAGCGACGTGTGGTCCCTGCCGTGCAGCGCGAGCTCGTGCCCCTCGGCGACGATGCGGCGGACGATCGCGGGGTGGCGGCGTGCCGCGTCGGACAGGACGAAGAAGGTCGCGCGCGCGCCGTGCCGGGCGAGGGTGTCGAGGACGCCGGGCGTCGTGCGCGGGTCCGGCCCGTCGTCGTACGTGAGGGAGTACACGCGGTCGGTGGTGTCGACGCAGAACGTCCCGAGCGACCGCGTGAGGAACGACGGCAGGAGGCCGCGCCCGTACGCGACGCCGCGGAACGCGCCGGCGGGCGGGTCGTCGCGCTCGATGTCGCGACGTCGGACGACGAGATCCGGCATGGGCCGTCCCTTCGTGGTGCGGGTCGGGGCAGGCGTCATCCGGTCCGGCCCTCGAGCGCGTCGAGCTTGCGCCGCGACGTGTCGTCGTCGGCGGCGGCGAGGCGTGCGCGCAGGCCCTGCACGGCGTCCTCGAGGCTCACGCCGAGCACGTGGTGGAACGACCAGTCGTCGTCCGGGTCGAACGCGGGGTCCAGCGGGCGCGGCCGGGGCGCGGGGTCGTTGCCGGTGACGTCGCCCGAGTCGAGGAACGGGATGCCCGGGGTCCGCTTCGAGAACGTCTCGAAGTCCGTCGCGACGAGCCGGCCGTCGAGGAGCCAGACGTTGTGGGGCTGCAGGTCCCCGTGCAGGTAGCCCAGCAGGTAGATCTCGAGCAGCACGTCGAGCGCCCACACGCCGGCCTCGAGCCGCTGCGCACGGTTCATGTCCCGGCACGCGAGGTCGAGCCGCGCCTCGTCGGGCAGCCGCGGCACCGTGAACCCTCGCCGGTGCCAGCGCACGACCGGCATGCGCCACGCGCGGTCGCCGACGACGTCCGCCGCGAGCCGTTCCGCGGCGAAGCCCGAGCGCCCGAGCTCGCCGCGCGCGAAGAACTTGCCGACCGTCGCCTGCCCGCGCGTCGTCGTGTACACGGTCACCGCGTAGTCGGTGCTCTTGACGAACGTCGAGGTCACCGGGCAGCCGAAGAGGTACACGAGCTTGGCGCGGCCCAGGACCCGGCTCGTGAGCGTGCGCCGCACGCCCGGCTCCGGCCGCACGTCGCGCCCGATCGGTGCGCCGGTCGTGGCGGGGCCGACCGGCCCCTCGGGCTGGGTCTCCGTCACGAGCCCGCCTCCCTGCGCACCAGGCGGCGGGCCCGTCGCACGGCCGCGCGGCCGCCGCGGAACGCGCCGCGCAGGAGCGTCGACCGCGCGGCGAGCTCCGCCGCGCGCGAGTGCCTCGCCGCGTGCCACAGCTCCGTGCGTGCGAGGGACAGCGCGGTCGGCTCCACCGAGGTGAGCCGGAACCTCTCGACGACGGCGTCGTTGCGGTGCACGCCCGCGTCCTCGCTGCGCGGCAGGCCGTACCCGTGGGCGGAGAGGAAGCCGTCGAGCACGCTCGCCGCGACGTCGTCGTCGGTGATGCGCTCCGCGACGTCGGCGGGCAGGCCGACCTCGCGCGCGAGCGCGCGCAGCCGCGGCACGTACACCGGCTTCACGGCCGGCTTCTGCACCTTCGCGTGGTAGAGCAGCGAGAAGAAGTGGTCGTCGACGCGGGGGACCGCGACGCAGCCCGCGTGCCACTCGCGTCGCCGCAGCAGGTCGTCCTGCCAGCGCCGGTCGAGGTAGCCGTCGCCGACCTCGCGCACGTCGAGCACGACCTGCTCCCCGGCGACGAGGCAGCCGTGCTGGACGCCCTGCCCGCCCGGGTCGAGCGGTCGCGCGCCGGCCACGGCCGCGAGGTCGGTGCGGTCGCGCGCGAGCACGTCGATCTCGCGGTCCTCCTCCAGGGCGACCGGCAGGTCCTCCGCGTTGCGCAGCACGACGTACTCGCTCGTCAGACGAAGGACGCCGAACAGCTCGGCGAGGTCGCGCCACCCCCCGCTCCCGACGACGTCGTCCGACACGACCTCGCGGTACGGCTCGTCACCCGTGTGCGCGAGGACGGACCGCAGGCGGTCCTCGCCGAGCACGAGCGTCGCGTCGTGGAAGAACTCGCGGATGTTGTTGCTGGAGTGGATCCGGTACCCGCCGACGAGCGACCGGGCGGCGGCCTTGGCGCGCGCGACCGCGAGGTTCGTCAGCTCGACGTACCCGGTGACGTTGCTGCGGTACCCGTACCGCGGGTCGGGGTCCTCGACGACGACGAGCAGGAACGGGCCCGCCCCGACCTGCTCGGGCTTCGGGGACGTGCCCCACAGCTCCTGGCCGTAGAGGCGCTCGAAGTTCGTGACGACCTCGTCCGGCGACCAGCGGACCTCGATCTCGGCGAGCACGACGAGCTCGCGCCGCAGGATCTCCAGGACCTCGGCCTCGTGCGGGCGCGCGTCGGACCAGAGCACGACCAGCTGCAGGTCGCGGTCGTACTGGTGGGCGAACGTCCCGCGCGCCGCGTCGTACGCGTAGGTCAGCGCGGAGGGGGAGAAGCGCTCGACCGGTGTCGCGGCGCGGTCGGCGACCAGGACGCCGTCCGTGCCGCCACCTGCGGTCCTGCCGTCGTCCGACGCCCGGGGCTCGCGCATCTGGAACCTCCCCATCCGTCTCCGGAACACGTGTGCGCCGGCGACCGACCAGCAGACAGTAAGGTACGGCCCCCGCGGAGACGTCCAGTAGCCCTCGCGCGGGTGAACTTGCCCGGATGCACTCCCGTCCAGGGCCGTGACCGTGGTTCGATCGGAGGTGGTACGTGCGCCCGGGGGGCGAGCGCTGTTTCCCTCGCTGAGAGTCCGAGCACACACGACTGGCAGGTCATCATGTCCGTTCCCTCCCGACCCCACCGGCGCCACGCTCGAGCGGTCGCCGCGCTGGTCGCCGCCACCCTGGGCGTGGGCGTCCTCGTCACCGCGTCCGAGCCCGGCGGGTGGGGGCCCGCCCCGGCCGTGGCCGCGACGGACGACGTCGTCGGCGACGTCGCGGCCGAGGCTCGCGTCGTCGGGGGTGCCGTCGGGCAGGACGTCGCCCCGAACTTCCCGGAGTCGCACCGCGGACCCGGGACGCCGAGCGTCGTCGCGCGCTCGCTGTGGTGGTCCTGGACCGCCCCGGCGTCCGGGCCGGTCACGTTCTCCACCGCGGGCAGCGAGCTCGACACGGTCCTGCGCGTGCGCGAGGGCTCGGCGCGCGGGCCGGTGGTCGCGACGAACGACGACGACGGCGACGTCACGACGTCCGCCGCCACGGTCGACGCGCGGGCGGGCGAGCAGTACCTCGTGGAGGTCGAGGTCCCCGCGTCCGAGGGGCTCGTCGGCCTCTCGTGGCAGCCGGCGACCGCGGCCGCCCCCGAGCCCGACGCCCCGGCCGCGGCTCCGGACGCCACGACCTCGCTCACGGCAGCGGGCATCCCGCTCACCGGGAACACCGGCGAGAAGCCGCAGTCGAAGACGTGGTTCGCGCACGGCACGTGGTGGGCGGTGCTCGCGTCCGCGAGCACGAGCCCCGCCGGGACCTGGGTGTGGCGCTACGACGGTGCCGCGTGGACCAACGTGACCCTCGTGTCGTCGCGGACCGACGTCCGGGCCGACGTCAAGCAGGTCGGCGACGTCGTGCACGTCCTCCTCCACGGGTCGTCGAGCTCCATTGTCTCCCTCCAGCACGCGCCCGCGACGAGCTCCTACGTGCCGTGGACCGCGCGTCCCGCGGCGACCGCGCTGTCGCTCCCGGGGAGCGAGACGGCGACGCTCGACGTCGACACGACGGGCCGCATGTGGGTCGCCTCCGACACCGCGTCGGCCGTCCAGGTCCGGTACGCGGACGCGCCGTACGCCTCGTTCTCCGCGCCCGTCACGCTCGCGTCGGGGATCACCGAGGACGACATCGCGCTCGTGACAGCCATCCCGGGCGGCAAGGTCGGCGTGATGTGGTCCGACCAGGCGACGCGGCGGTTCGGCTTCCGCACCCACGTCGACGGGGCCGCCCCGACGGCGTGGGGCGCCGACGAGAGGCCGGCCCAGTCGTCGGCGCTCCCCATCGGCGACGGGTTCGCCGACGACCACCTCAACGCGGCCGTGACGTCCGACGGGACGTTGTACGCGGCCGTCAAGACGTCCTACGACAGCCCCTCGGCGACGACGATCGGTCTCCTCGTGCGCCGTCCCGACGGCACGTGGGACCCGGTGCACGAGGTCGACCGCCGCGGGACGCGGCCCATCGTGCTCGTCGACGAGCAGACCGGGTTCCTGCGGGTCCTCTACACCGCGAGCGAGCAGCTCGACGACATCCTCGGGAAGGTCACGCCGCTCGACGACATCGACTTCTCGGGCGCGCCCGACCTCGTGCTCGACGGGTCGTACAACAACGTCACGGGCTCCAAGGCGAACGTCCCGGGTGAGGCCGTCGTCCTAGCGGCGTCGAGCGCGACGACCGGCACGGCGCGCCTCGGGTGGACCGAGCTCGGGGCCCCGACGGCGACCGACGGGGCGGCGTCGACGGTCATGGGCGGCGTCGCCACCGGCACGCTCCAGGGTTCGTCCCCCGTGGGCGCACCGCTGCACTTCGAGATCGTCCAGCCGCCGGCGCACGGCACGGCCGAGGTGACGAACGCGTCCACGGGGTCGTTCCGGTACGCGCCGACCGCGGGGTACGTGGGGACCGACGCCTTCACCTTCCGCGTCCTGGCCGGAGACCTCTGGTCGGGGGTCGCGCGGGTGAGCGTCGCGGTCACGTCCGAGGCGGGCGCGCGCGGACGCTGGGACCTCGACGCAGGCTCCGGGCTCGTCGCCGCCGACTCCTCGGGGTGGAGCCACCACGGCGCGATCAGCGGTGGCACGACGTGGGTCGCCGGACGCAGCGGCAAGGCCCTGCGCTTCGACGGGGCGTCCGGCAAGGTCTCCGTGCCCGACTCCGCCGGTCTCGACCTGGCGGGGACGATGACGGTGGCGGCGTGGTTGCGGCCGGAGCGGGTGGCGACGCAGCACGTGGTGAAGAAGGCGCAGTCGTATGAGGTGGACGGGTACGAGCTGAGCGTGGCGAGCACGGGTCGGCCGTTCTTCCGGGTGAACCAGGCGTCGTCGGGGGACGCGTTCCGGGTGAACGCGCCGGCGGCGGCGGTGGCGGACGGGTCGACGTGGACGCACGTGGTGGGGACGTTCGACGGGTCGCGGTTGCGGTTGTTCGTGGACGGTGTGGAGCAGGCGTCGGTGGCGGGTCCGGCGGCGGTGGGGACGAACGCGCTGCCGTTGGTGATCGGTGACCAGTCCGGTGGGGGGTATCCGTTCAAGGGGGCGGTGGACGGGGTGCGGTTGTACGACCGTGCGCTGAGCGCGTCCGAGGTCGCCGCCCTCTACGCCGGCACGGCCGGCTCGACCGACCCCGGTGCCGGCTCCACCGACCCGGGCGCGACCGAGCCGGGCACGGACCCGACGGAGCCGGGCACGGACCCGACGGAGCCGGGCACGGACCCCACGGAGCCGGGTGCCGATCCGACGGAGCCGGGCACGGACCCGACGGAGCCGGTCGAGCCCGTCGCGCCCCCGGTGGTGGAGGACCTCGCGCTCTCGACCGTCGCCGGGGCCGCGGTCTCGGGGACCGTCGTGGTCTCCGGGAGCCCGGGCGCGACCCTCGAGGTCGTCACGCCGCCCGCGTCCGGTACCGCCGAGGTCACCGACCCGGTGGGTGGAGGCGTCCGGTTCACGCCCGCGCCCGGGTTCACCGGGACGACGACGTTCGCCGTGCGCGCGGGAGCCGACGGCGCGTGGTCGGAACCCGCGACGGTCACCGTCCGCGTGCTGCTCACCGCCGGTGCGCGTGGCGCGTGGCGCTTCGACGAGACGGGCTCGACCGCGACCGACGGCTCGGGATGGGGTGTGCACGGCGCGCTGGCCTCGGGCGGCGTCTCGCGCGTCGCGGGCGTCGCCGGGACGGCCGTCCGCTTCGACGGCTCGGCGGGCCGCGTGAGCGTGCCCGACTCCGCCACGCTCGACGTCTCGGGCCCGATGACGGTCGCGGCGTGGGTGCGGCCCGAGCGTGTCGCGACCCAGTACGTGGTGAAGAAGGCCGTGCTCGCGACGCACGACGGGTACGAGATCGGGCTGTCCAGCGCGGGCAGGGCGTTCTTCCGGGTGAACCAGGCGACCTCCGGCGACACGTTCCGGGCGAACGCGACCTCGTCGTACCCGGTGGACGGGCAGACCTGGACGCACCTCGTGGGCGTGTTCGACGGCACGCGCGTGCGTCTGTACGTGGACGGCGTCGAGCAGGGCTCCGTCGTCGGTCCCGCCGCCGTCGGGACGAACGACCGGCCGCTGCTCGTGGGCGACCAGCCGGGCGGCGGCTACCCCCTCCAGGGCGCCGTCGACGACGTGCTCCTCCTCGACCGCGCGCTGAGCCCCGCCGAGGTCGCGTCCCTCGCGGCGGGGAGCTTCCCCGGCTCCTGACCGTCTCCGGGCTCAGTCCGCGGCGGCCGCCGACCCGGTGGCCGCCGACCCGGTGGCCGCCGCCGCGGCGGGTGCCGGCGCTGCCCGTCGTGCCAGGCGGCGCCGGAGCCGGCCCAGGACGGGGACGGCCCGCAGGACCCAGCCGACCGGCCGCGGGCCGAGCGCCGCCGTGTACGACGCGGTGCGCAGCCGCGACGGGTACAGCTCGTTCTGGTCGGGGTACAGCGACGGGTGCATGCACGAGTCGAGGAACGTGACGCTCGGGTCGGCGGCGAACAGCCGTATCGTCAGCAGCCGGCCGACGACGCCGGGCGCGAACCGCGCGAAGCGGTCGGCGTACTCGTCGTACCACGCGAACACGTGGGAGCCGGAGCGCAGGAAGCCCGCCATGTAGAGCGTGACCCCGGCGGCGACGAGCGCGACGATCGAGGCGTTCCCCATCGCGGCGTACGCGGAGAAGACCTCGCTGAACCACGCCTCTCCGCCCTCGACACGGGAGAAGCCGGGACCGTTCCGTTCAGGGTCCGCCTTCCACGTCTCGTGCTCGAACGCCAGGAACTCGGCAGGGTCGGTCACCGGGACGAGCGCGCTCGCGGAGAGCGCGACCGGCTGCCCGAGCTCGTCCCCGAGTCGACGCACCCGGCGCCGGACCGCCTTGGCGCGCGACCGCGGGACGTGCGCGAGCGGGTCCTCGTCGTCCGACAGCTCGGCGAAGCGGACCGCCGCGCGGTCGTCCCCGCCCCAGACGTGCAGCGTGACCCGAGCGCCTTCGAGCGCGCGACGGAGCGCTCCGCCGGCCGCCCCGTCGTCGGCGACGTAGGCGAACGCGAACGCACGGCCGAGCTCGCGGGCGTGCGCACGCAGCGCGGCGACGAGCGTGGCGGCTGCCGCGTCCGGGTCCGCCGCGGCGAGGAGCGGCGAGCCGAGCGAGGTGACCTGGTTGAGGACGGGACCGTCGTTCGACGCGTGGCGGCGCGGCCAGTGGCGGTCGCCCGGGACCATCTCGTACGGCATGACGGCGACCCATTCCCCGGCGCGCTCGACGACGAGGAGGCGCACGCCTCCGTCGGGGTCGAAGGAGGAGACCGTCGGCAGGAGGAACTCCGGCTCGAAGAAGACGTTGGGCTCGGCGGCACGGTGCGCGAGCGCGCTCCACGCGGCGACGTCGTCGCCCGGGATGCCGCGCACCGCGAGGGTGCGAGAGGTGTAGGTGGTCGCGGCGACGTGCAGCGTCTGCGTCCTGGTCATGACGGCTCCTGCGGTGAGGGCTGCACCGACTCGGGACTCGCGTCCGTCGTCGGGACCGGACGCTTCGTCGCGCCCGGACGGTCGATCAGGCCACGCCCGCGCGCCAGGACACGCTGGACCCGGGCGACGGCGTCGCCGGCCCGGGTGGCGAGCGCGCGGAGGCTCGCGGAGTTGCGCAGCAGCGCGCGGCCGACGACCCCGCGCGGGGCGACGACGATCCCGCGCAGGGTCCGGCGGTCGCGGTACAGACCGCTCGGCACCGTGTAGCGGGGGTGCAGGCACGGGTCGAACAGGGACGCGTCGGTGTGCGAGAGCACGTGCTCCTGCTCGAGGACGCGGCCGATCGAGCCCGGGCTGAACTTGGCGAACCGCTCGTCGTAGGTGTCCATGAGCGAGTACAGGCGGTCGCCCGCGCGGAGCACCACGGAGATGAACACGACCTCGTCCCCGGCGGTGAGCACGAACAGGTGGAGCCGGCCGCGGGCCCGCAGGTCGTCGACGACGTCCGTGAACCAGTCGAGCGCGCCGGGCACGACCTGGAGCGCGCCGCCCTCGTCCGTCGTGCCCTTCCACCCCGCGGCCTCGAGCCGCACGAACTCGTCGAACGCGTCCGGGTCGAGACCGGCGTCGGTCATGACGAGCGGTCCCACGGCGCGTTCGAGACGTCGCTTGAGCCGCTCGACCTGCTTGCGCCGCGACGTGCTCAGCGCCTGGTGGGGCGGCGGTCCGCTGGCGGTCGGCACGAACGCCGCCCGCTCGAACCGGTAGCGTTCCACGAGGGGGACGTCGTGCTCGCGGCACGCGGCCACGAGGGCCTCGTCGAAGCGACCCCCCACCGGCACGAGCGTGAGCTCGAGGAGCCCGGGAAGTCCGGACGCGCGTGTCGACAGGTGATCGAGGAGCACCCCGAGCGTCTCGACCGGCCGCTCGGCGTCGACGAGCGGGACGCACAGCGGGGCCTCCGAGCCGAGGAACGGCCCGGCCGTCGTCGCGTACCGCAGGGGCGTCCGCGCGAAGCGTCGTGCGCGGCTCAGGGGCAGGAAGGCGTGCATGGCGTCGTCGTCCTCGACGACGACGGCGACGATGCCCCGCGCGGCCGGCAGGTGCCGTGCCGCGGTCGCGAGGTAGGCGGGCGACAGGAACGGGTTCGGCTCCACCGCGCGGTCGACGAGGTCGGCCCACCGCTCGTGGTCCGCGGGGGTGAGGTCCTCGAGGGCGACCGTGCGCGCCCGCAGCGCGCTCACCGGTCGCTCCCGGAGCCCGCGTCCAGGGCCGTGACCTCGCCGAGCACCTCGTCGAGACGCGCGGCGGCGACGCTCCAGTCGCACCGCCTTGCGTGCTCGACCGCCGCGCGCGCTGCGCGGTCGAGGGCCGTGGCGTCGTCGGCGAGCGACTCGAGCGCGTCCGCGAGAGCCCTCGGCTGCCCCGGCGGCACGAGGACGCCCGCGTCGCCGACGGCCTCGGGCACGCCCCCGACGTCGGACGCCACGACCGCTGCGCCGGCTGCCATGCCCTCCAGGGCGGTGAGCGCGAACGGCTCGGGCCAGACCGAGGGGACGACGACGACGTCGGCGGCGGCGAGCAGAGCGGGCAGCTCCGGGCGCGGGACGAACGAGCCGAAGCGCACCGGTCCCGCGGCGCGCTCCGCCGCCCGGCGCAGCTCACGCTCGTAGCCCGTGAGGGGGGCGTCCGCCGCGAACCCCGGCCGGCCGAGGATCGTCAGCTCGACGTCCGGCCGGGCCAGCGCGACGACGGCGTCGAGGAGCACGTGGACGCCCTTGTCGGGGATCACCCTGCCCACGTAGACGACTCGCAGCGTGTCGCCGCGCGGCGGGCGTGGCACGCCGAAGGCGGCGGAGTCGACGCCGTTGCGCACCGTGCGCACGCGGGCGCGCAGACGCGCGGGGAGCCTGCTCGCCACGGCGTCGGCGAGATGGTCGCTCACGCACACGATCACGGGTGCCCGGTCGAGCGCGCGACCGGCGTCGCGCTCGGACCACGCCCCGAGCACCTGGTTGTGCGCGTAGAGGACGGGCGTGTGACGCTCGGCGTCCACGAGCGGCACGAGAGCGGGCGCGTTGTGCGCGAGGACCACGCTCGGCTCCCACCGGGCCTGCGCGGCGACCGTCGCGCCGAGCACGCGGCGCGCGCCCGGGCGGGGGAGCCCGAGGCGTCCGGCCGCGGCGTCGACCCAGCGGTCCGCGCGACGGGCGCGGGCCGGGGCGTACTCGAGGACCTCGGCGCTGTCGTAGCGGTCCGGGTAGGTCCCGGCCGCGACGACGACCGCCGGGCGCGGCCGGTCGGGCCGGGCGTGACGGCTCAGGCCGTCGACGACGGTGGGAACCGCGCTTCCGGTCCGGGGGGAGAAGTGGTCGCCGGGCGTGATGACATGGACGAGGCGTCGAGGGCTCGGTGCCGCCCCCTCAGGCGCGCGCTCCTCGGTGCGCGGGCTCATGGCGTCGCGACACCGTCCGCACGGTCGTTCCTCCGCGCGACGAGCGCCGCGGGGAAGCCGACGGCGAGCCCCCACAGCTCCGCCGCCGCGCGCGACAGCACGACGGGCGCCGTCACGCGCCGCAGGAGCGAGCGCGGTGAGCCGTCGGCCATCGTCGGCCCGAGGCGGCTGCGCACCGCCCACAAGTAGCTCGACTGCGCGCGCCACGTCGTCCGCGCGTAGCGGCGCACCATCGGGTCGCGCCAGCCGAAGTTCCGCACGAGCATGACGACGTGGTTGCGCCGCGCGTAGTAGAGGTAGCGGCGGTCGAACCGCTTGCCGCCGATCCCGTAGGGCGCGGCCATGTGCCGCACGACGGCGCGCGGCGTGTAGAGCAGCCGGCCGCCCGTCGCGCGCAGGCGCAGCGAGATGTCGGACTCCTCGCACAGGCACGTCCCGGGGTAGTTGCCGCGGATGCCGCCGATCGCCTCGAGGGCGCTGCGCCGGAACGACATGTTCGCCCCGAGCAAATGGTCCACCTCGACGGTCCGGCCCGGGTCCGCGGCGAAGTACCCGGTGAGCCGCCCGTCCGGCAGGAGCCTGCCGATCCGGTCGAGGCCCTCGTGCTCCTCGCCCGGGATGCCGTTGTCCGCCCGGCCACCGACGGCCACGACGTCCGGGTCGGCGTACGGCGCGACGAGCTCGTCGAGCCAGTCGTGCGCGACGTACGCGTCGTCGTCGACGAAGGCGACGACGTCGCCGCGCGTGACGGCGAACCCCATCTGGCGCGACTCGGGGGTCGTGCCGCGGCCCAGGGTGCTGTGCAGCAGCCGCACCTCGGGGAACTCCTCGCGCACGAGCCGGCGCGTGGTGTCGGCCGGGGTGGAGTCGACGACGACCACCTCGAGCGGCGGCGTGTCGAGCCTCTGCAGGTGCTCCAGGCACTCGCGCACGCTGTCCGGGCGCCCGTAGGTCACGACGACGACGCTCACGCTGAGGCTCACGGCTCACCTCCCGGCGGCTCGGGGACGGTCACGAGGCGGAACCAGTCGCGACGGCGGAAGGGAGAGGTGAGAGCCGTGCGCCGGGGATGGCGCGTGCGCTCGACCCACGACTCGTAGACCCCGGGCCGGGAGTAGTGGGCGGTGTGCCCCGACCACCCGAACTTCTGGCGCATCGCCTCGGGCCGGCGGACCCACGAGAAGTGGAGGACGGCGGCCCCTGGGTCCACGACCTCGTGGACGATCGCGTCGCGCGGGCGCGCCGGGTCGGTGTTCCAGGGGCCGAGGTCCACGCGGTAGAGCGGGACGTCGGCCTGCCGGGCGTGGACGAGCCGCGTCCCCGCACGGACCGCCAGCGGCCCGGGGTAGGACGCGGCGGGCCGCCCCAGCCGCGAGCTCGCTTCGAGGTACCGTCCCGGCGCGACGCGCGAGTAGAGCCACCGGGACGGGAAGTCGAGCCCGGAGGCGCCCGCCGCCTCGGCGCGTCCGAGCGACCCGACGAAGGCGTCCGGGGAGAGCATGACCTCGTCGGTGTCGAGCTGGAGGACCCAGTCGGCGTCCCGCGACGCCTCGTCGAGCGCGGTCTGGCGCTGGAACGTGTCGTTGTCGAGGGGGTGCTCGTCGAGCCGCGCGAAGCGGCCCGGCGCGTGCACGCACTTGTCGTCGGTGTCGAGCTCCTTGACGATCGCGAGGCACTCGTCGACGGGAAGGGGGGTGCCGGTCCACGAGGTCGACGTCTCGTCGTAGGACAGGACGATGCGGTCGACGCGGTCGTAGTAGGCGCGCAGGCTCGCCGCGAGGAAGCTCGGGTCGGCCAGCAGCACGTACGCGGCGAGTCGCATCAGATGTAGTCCGCGAACTCGCGCTCGTTCTTCTGGAAGACGAGCGTGCCGGCGAGCAGGATGAGCGGCGCCGCGACGACGAGCGCGACGACCTGCCAGGTCACGGGCGCCTCCGTCCCGAGCAGGGACCACCGGAAGCCCTCGAGGAACCAGGTGACGGGGTTGATGTCGAACAACCAGCGCAGGTTCGCCGGGACCTCCGACAGCGCGTAGGCGACGGGGCTCGCGTAGAGCAGGATCTGCACGAGCCACGGCAGGACGTAGCCGACGTCGCGGTACTTGACCATGTAGGCGGCCGCGGCGAGGCCGATGCCGGTGCCGACCATGAGGATGAGCAGGATCCACACGGGCAGCAGCAGGACGGCCCAACCCGGGTTGACCCCGTAGACGAACAGGAGCACGACGGCGAGCACGAGCGCGACGAGGAAGTCCACGACGACCGACGCGAGGCTCGACACCGGGACGAGGAGGCGCGGGAAGAAGACCTTCTGGACGAGCGACTGGTTCCCGACCATCGAGCCCGACGCACGGCCGAGCGACCCGTTGAAGAGGTTCCACGCGAGCATCCCGGCCAGCGTGAAGAGGAAGTACGGGATGTGCTCGTCGCCCGTGGACAGGTCGGCGATCTGCCCGAACACGACGGTGAAGATGCCCGCGCTGACGAGCGGCTGGGCGATCACCCACGTGATGCCGAAGATCGTCTGGCGGTACCGGACGATGATGTCGCGCAGGGCGAGGCGGACCGCGACCTCGCGGGCGTTCCACAGCTCGCGCCACGACGGCAGGTTGAGGCGGCCGGGCGGGGTGATGACGGTGCGCTGGACGCTCTGCTCCACGTCAGACCCCCTCGTAGTCGAAGTTCACGAAGACCATGCCCTTCTCGGTGCTCGACTGCTCCGTGAACTCGGGGTAGGGCAGGTCGGGCAGCACCTCGAAGCGCCACGCCCCCTCCCACGCGTCGAGCACGCCTGCCTGGCACGCGTACACGTCGACCGTGTACTGGCCGGGCTTGAGCCACAGGTCGCGGACCACGAGCCGGCCCTTCTGGGGCTTCTCCGGGTCGAACCACTTGCCGACGAGGCGCGAGTCGCACTGCGCGATCACGGTGCCCTGGTCGTTGTTGATGTGCATCGAGACGAAGTACGTCCCGACGAGGTTCCTGCTCGGCGGCGCCTCGAAGTCGACCACGATGTCCTGCGACGACTTGACGAACTCGTCCTCCATGCGGACGGACGACAGCCGCAGGTTGCCGTTGCCCGGGCGCTTGGCCGGGTCCGACTGCGCGGCGGCGAAGCTCTCGAAGCTGTCGCGGTAGGCCTGCAGCGTCCCCTCGACCGAGCCCGAGTACTTCAGGGTGCCGCGGTCGAGGAGAACGGCCGACGTGCACAGCGCCTGGACCGTCTGGAGCTGGTGGCTCACGTAGAGCACGGTGCGCCCGCCCCGCGCGGCCTCGCGCATCTTCTGGATCGAGCGCCGCTGGAACTCGGCGTCGCCGACGGCCAGCACCTCGTCGATCGCCAGGATCTCCGTGTCGAGGTGCGCCGCGACCGAGAACGCGAGGCGCACGTACATGCCCGACGAGTAGCGCTTGACCGGAGTCGCGAGGAACTTCTCGATGCCCGAGAACGCGACGATCTCGTCGTAGCGCCGGGTGATCTCCTTGCGCGTCATGCCGAGGATCGCGCCGTTGAGGTAGATGTTCTCCTTGCCCGTGAGCTCGGGGTGGAACCCCGTGCCGACCTCCAGGAGCGACCCGACGCGGCCGTTGAGCTCGATGCGCCCGCGAGTCGGGGCGGTGACGCGCGTGAGGATCTTGAGGAGCGTCGACTTGCCGGCGCCGTTGCGCCCGACGATCCCGAGCGCCTCGCCGTGCGGCACCTCGAACGAGACGTCGTCGAGGGCGTCGAAGAGCGTGTACTTCTGCTTGCCGGTCGACCGGACCCACTGGATCGCGGCGGCTGCCGCGGTCGACGGGCGCTCGCCGAACGCACCGAGCCGGTACGTCTTGCCCAGCCCGGCGACGCGGATCGCGGGTTCTGTGGTCGCCTGCACAGATGAAAGATAGTCGTCCGCGCAGCGGTCCTGGCCGGGTCGATCGGGTGAATCACGCGCAGACCCGGACGAAGGCGGGTGAAAGTGCCCGGAGGCCCTCGGAGGGCGGGCACGCCGGTCCTACGATCGCCTGGACGGCACGCCGTGCCGCCTCACGAGGGCGAGGCCGCGGATGACATCGGACCAGGACGACGCCCGGGCGCACCGCCGCGCCGACGTCACCGCCGTGAGCGGCGTCGTCGCCGCGGTCGCGGCGGTCGTCGCCGCGGTCGCGCTCGGGGGCGGCGGGACCTCGCCCGAGCCGGACGTCGCGACGGCGGGCATGTTCACCCCCTCGGCCGTCCCCGCGACCGCGCCCGTCACGCAGTCCGGTGCGCTGCCGCTGTGCGGCTTCCCGCGCCTGGAGCAGGTGACCGACGACGGCGTCGACTCCGGCGACCTCGGCGGGATCCGCACGGTCGTCGACGACGTGGTCACGCTCGACGACGGCGACCTGGTCACGTTCCGCGTCCTCGACGGCGCGGCGTACGTGCTCGAGTGGGACCGCGAGGCCACGTACACGGTGACGCGCTACGACCTCGCGACCGGCGACGTCGAGGCGACGACGCCCGTCGCGCTCGACCGCGACGCCGCGAGCGAGACGTTCCGGACCGACTCGTTCGAGGTCGACGCGGACGGGAGCGTCTACCTCCTCGACACGCTCGAGCGGCGGCGCGACCTGGTGAAGGTCGCCCCGGACGGGTCCCGGACGTGGACGGCGACGATCCCCGAGGGCGAGCACACCGCGGGTGACCTCCTCGACCTCTACGGCACCGTGCGGTGGACGGTCGACGGCCGGACCGTCGTCGGGGTCCAGGAGGCGGGCACGGTGCTGCACGAGGTCGCGGACGACGGCGAGGTCCTCGACGTGGTCCCGTTCGAGGGCGCCGTGCTCGCCCAGCTGCCCGACGGCACGGCGCTCGTGGAGACCGACGAGCGCGACGACGAGCGCCGCTCGCTCGACGTGCGCGCGGTCGGCCCGGACGGCGAGGTGCCGGGGAGCCGCCTCGGCGCCTCGTGGGAGCGCGGCCGCGCGTTCGGCGTCCCCCGCGTGCCGTGGCTCGACGACACGACGGGCGCGACGACCGGCCCGGCGGGGGACGGCCTCGTCGTCGCGGACGAGAACCTGGGGTTCCGGTGGTGGGGGAGCGACGGCGTGTTCCGCGGCGTCTGGCCCGACACGCACAAGGACCTCGAGCAGCCGTTCGCCCTCTGGGAGCGCACGCCCGTCCTGCGCGACGGCACGGCCGGGGACGCGCCGTACTACGTGCTCACCCACGGCGAGGACGGCGGGTTCTCGATCACCGAGATCACCGCCGACCGCATGGCCTACCAGCTCGGCGCGCCCGTGAAGTACAACGCGGCGAACGAGGAGCTGTTCGGCGGGCTCGGCCTCGGGGCGGGGCTGCTCGTCGACGCGCCCTACGGCGTCTTCCCCGACGGGACGGAGCCGCGCGTCGCCGCCGCGTTCGACGACGCGTGGGGCGCGCACGCCGGCACGTACCGCCTCCGGTACCAGGTCCGGGGGGACCCGCGCGTGTGGGACCCGGTCGTCGGCGAGAAGACCGTCGTCGACCTGCCCGCCGACGGCGGCGAGGTCCCGCTCGACCTGCCCGCCGCGCGACCGGGCGTGTACGAGGTCGACGCCGCGCTCGTCGACGCGGCGACGGGCGACGCCGTGTCCGGCACGTGCCTGCGGTACACCGTGGCCGCCGCGGGCAGCCGCCTCGACCCGGGGGCGCTCGCGGACGGCGCCGACTGGGGCGGCGCGGGACCGTTGCGCGGCGTCGAGCTCGCGCACCAGCTCGGCGTGGGGAGCCACCGCACGCAGCTCGACTTCGGCGCGATCGTGCCCGACCCGACGGCCGAGCCCGACCCCGCGGCCCTCGTGTGGGACTCCCTGCCGAACGCCGCGTTCGCGCCGGACGAGGAGGAGGGCGAGGACCCGGCCGGAGTCGACCCGTTCGCCGAGCTCGTGGCGGCGGCCGAGCTCGCGGAGGAGACGGGCGTGGTCCTGGCGCTCCAGCTCGGCTCGGGCGGCGAGGCGGAGCAGGCCGCGGTCGAGGCGGGCACGTGGGAGGGCTGGGTGCGCGAGATCGTCGCGACGGTCCACGAGCGCGCGCCGCAGGTCCGGTACTGGCAGCCGTGGAACGAGCCGAACGCCACGGGCTTCGCGGACGCGACGGTCTACGAGGCGAAGGTCGGGGCGCCGTTCGCGGCGGGGGCGCGCGCCGCGGACGCCGACGTCGTGGTGGTCGGGGGCAACACGCTCGGCATCGAGCCCGCGTGGTGGGTCGACCTCGTCCTGGCGGGCGGGTGCGACTCCCTCGACGTCGTCGGGATCCACCCGTACACGGGCTTCAACCGGTCGTGGGAGGAGGAGGGGTTCTCCGCGGACGACGCCGAGCTCGACGCGCTGCGCGAGGCGCTCTCGCTGTGCGGCGACGTCCCGGTCTGGGACACGGAGTCGGGGTGGTGGTCGGACGGCGTCGCGAACTTCTGGGCCGGAGGGTCCGACGTCGTGCGCAAGCTCCTGTGGTACGGGCTCGAGGGCGTCGACGAGTGGACGTACTTCTTCTCCGAGGGCGGGTTCGGCGAGGCGGGGAACTCGTGGTCGCTGCTCCAGTACGGGCAGTACGTCAAGCCCGCGGGCGCGGCGTTCGCGGCGAGCGCTCCGTTCCTCGACGGGTTCGGCGCGCCGGAGCCCGTGGCGACCGGGACGCCGGGCGTGCACGCAGTGCGCGCGCCGGGCACGGGCGAGCGCGGGGGAGCCGAGCTGCTCGCGCTGTGGAGCGAGGACCTGTCGACGACCGTCCGGCTCTCCGCGCGCAGGGGTGCGGTGACCGTGACGGCGCGCGACCCGTACGGCGCCGAGCGCGGCCTCGAGGTCCCCGGGGGCGGCGTCGAGGTCCCGGTGAACGGCGCTCCCGTGCTGCTCGTCGCCCCCGTGGGCACCGCGCTCGAGGTGGCGCCGGTCGAGGCGTTCGGCGACGACGTGCTCGAGGGCCGGCCCGTGTCCGCGACCTCGACGCACGAGGACGCGAACGACCCGGCGGTCGTCACGTCGGGCACCTTCGCGGTGCGCGACCCGTGGCGCTCGGGGCGCCTGCCCGACGGGTCCGTCGACGAGGCTCCCGGCGTCGAGATCACCACGGACGGGACGCGCACGATCGACCGCGTCGCCGTCGCGACCGCGGGCATCCGGTGCTGCACGTCCGGCCTGCGCGACTACACCGTCTCGGTCCGCACGCCCGACGGTGCGTGGCGCGACGTCGCGGAGCAGACCGACCAGTTCCTCGACCGTGTGGCCCTGTTCTCGTTCGCCCCCGTCGAGGTCACGGCGGTGCGCGTCACGCTCCCCATGACGACCGAGCGCGACGTGCCGGTGCTCGCGGCGAACTACACGGGGATCGTGGGCGGGCTGCACCCCGACTTCCTCCCGCTCGCGACGGAGAGCGAGTGGATCGCGACGATCAGCGCGGTCCGGGCGTGGGAGCCGGCGGGGTGAGGTCCGGTGCGACGGCGGCCGTCGTGCGCGGCCGGAGGTCAGACGCGCGCGGCGACCGCGCGCCAGATCGCCGCGTGCTGCGCGGCGCTGCGCTCCCACGTGAACGTGGCCGCGCGCTCCCGGCCGCGCCCGACGAGCGTCTCGACCTCGGCGTCGCGCGTCGTCACCCACAGGAGGGCCTCGGCGAGGCTCGCGCCGTCCGGCTCGGCGAGCACGCCGCCGTCGCCCACGACCTCGGGCAGCGAGCTCGTGCGGGCCGCGACCACGGGGACGCCGGCCGCCATCGCCTCGAGCGCGGGCAGCCCGAAGCCCTCGTACCGCGACGGCACGACGACGGCCGCGGCGCCCGCGACCAGGCCCGGCATGAGGTCGCCCGGCAGCCGACCCACGAGCCGCGTCCCGGGCAGGTCGGCGAACAGCGCGGTGCGCCGCGGGTGCGGCGGCCCGCTCATGACGAGCGTGAGGTCCGGCCGCGCGGAGCGGACCGTGCGCCACGCGACGGCGAGCTCCTCGAGGTTCTTGCGCCGCGACGCGCCGCCCGCGTGCAGCACGTAGGGGCCCTCCACGCCGAGCGCCGCGAGGCGCTCGCGGGGGAGCGGCTCGGCCGCGAAGTACACCGGGTCGACGCCGTTGTAGGCGACCGCGGGCCGCTCGGCCAGGCCGAGCACCTCGGCGGCCTCGTCCGCGCTGAACTCCGAGACGCACACGACCGCCGCGGCGCGGCGGACCTCCTCGGCGGCGGCGCGCACGGGGGCGGACTCGTCGTCGTAGCGCCACGAGACCACGTCCTGGACGGCCACGACGTCGCGCGTCGGGTGCGGCGGGAGGTCGAGCCCCACGCGGTGCACGACGGCGTCGCGCGGGTACACCGCGCGGCCGACGGCGCGACGCACGCCCGGGCCGGCGGACGCGAGCCGGCCGAGCGGGAGGCGCCGCGTCCCGGGCAGCGGGGACCGCAGCGAGCGGAACACCGCGCGGTCCACCGACCAGCCGCGCCCGGCCGACCCGGAGGCGCCGTCGGCGAGCGCCGCCGCGGCGCGCGCGGCGACCTCCTCCTGGTACACCTGGGCGCCCATGGGGACCTCGACCGCGACGGTCGCGACGACGAGCTGCGGCATCGGGAACGATCCCCCTCGGGACGTGGCGTCGCGACGTGGTGCGGCACGGCCGGGACGGTCGACGCGGTCGGTAGAGTGGCCCACTCTAGTGGCGCCGACGCCCCGTCGGACCTGCGCGAGCGGGTGATGAACGGGTGATCGTCGACCGGGCGCGGGCGGTCCCGCGAGAGGGTGAGGGGCGCATGGCAGCGCGTCGTCGGGTGGCGCTCGTCGCGAGCTCGTTCGACCCGCACACGGGGGGTGTCGAGTCGCACGTGCGGCACGTCGCCCGCGTGCTCGCGTCGCGCGGGACGCCGGTCGAGGTCTGGACGGTCGACCGCGGCGAGCACCTCGGCACGCGCCGCGTGGACGGCGTCCTCGTGCGCTACCTGCCGACGCCGCAGCCGTCGACCCGGCCGGGCGACGTCGCGCGCTTCGCGCTCGCCGCCCCCGCGGCGGGGCTCGCCTGGGCGCGCGCGTACCGCGCCTTCCGACCGGACGTCCTGCACGTGCAGTGCTTCGGCCCGAACGGCGCCTACGCGCTCGCGCTGCGGACGCTGACCCGGACGCCGGTCGTCGTCAGCTCGCACGGGGAGACGTTCGCGGACGACCACGCGGTGTTCGAGCACTCGCGCCTGCTGCGCGCGGCGCTCGAGCGCTCGGTGCGCGTCGCGGGGGCCGTGACCGGGTGCTCGCGCGTCGTCGCGGACGACCTCGTCCGGTTCGGCGCCGCGGACGCGGTCGTCGTGCCGAACGGCGTCGACCTGGCGGGCGCGCCCGCTCCCGCGCCCCGCACGGCCCCCGCGCGCGAGCCCGTGGTCGTCGCCGTCGGCCGGATCGAGCACGTCAAGGGGTTCGACCTCCTCGTCGACGCGTTCGCGACGTCGGCGCTGCGCGACCGCGCGCGGCTCGTCGTCGTCGGGGACGGGAGCGCGGCGGGCGCCCTGCGCCGCCGGGTCGACGCGGCGGGGCTCACGGACCGCGTCGAGCTCCCCGGCCGGCTCGACCCGCCCGAGGTGGCGGCGCGGCTCGCCGCGGCCGACGTCGTCGTCGTGCCGAGCCGCGCGGACGCGGCCCCGCTCGTCGTCCTGGAGGCGTGGCGGTCGGGACGCCCGCTCGTCGCGACCGTGCGGGGCGGTCCGCCGGAGATCGTCACGGACGGCGTGGACGGCGTGCTCGTCGACCCGCAGGACACGACGGCGCTCGCCGGCGCGGTGCTCGGTCTGCTCGACGACCCGGAGCGGGCCGAGCGGATCGGCGCCGCGGGCCGGCGCCGGGTGGAGGACTTCACCTGGGAGCGCGTCGTCGACCGGTACGAGGACCTCTACGCGGGCCTCGGCGGGTCGCGCTAGGAGCCGTTCGGCGCGGGCCGGTCGCCCGGCCGGGCGTCCGGTCGGGCGTCCGCAGGGCCCGACGGCACGTCGAGCGCCCACGCGACGGCGACCGCCGCCGCGGTCGCGACGAGGAGCGACCCGACGACGTCGCTCGGCCGGTGCGCGTACGTGACGACGGACGCGAGCGCGGCGACGGCGGTGACGGCGAGCCCGGCCCACCCGGCCACGGCGCGCGAGGACGGCCAGGGCCACAGGAGCCAGATCGCGACGCACAGCCCGCCGACGACGGCCACGTGACCGCTCGGGAACGTCTGGTGCGCGTAGCCGTAGCCGCCGAGGTCCGGCCGGACGAGCACCTCGCGCAGCCCGATCGCGACGCCGACGGTGCCGACCGCGACGAGCACCGCGGCGATCAGGTCGCGCCACGCGCGACGCACGAGCGCGACCACGCCGAGCACGGTCGCGACGAGCGCGCACGCCACGGGCAGCCCCCGGCGGAGCGCGCCCGCGACGTCGCGCCCGACGTCGTGCAGGGGCGCGAGCGTGCGGAACGCGCCGGCGTCGGCCTGCTGCCCGGCGACGGTGAGGTGCGAGGCGGCCCAGAGCGCGACGAAGACCGCGGCGACGAGCGCGAGCAGCACGAGGGGCGCGGCGGCGCGCGGCCGGGCGCGCGCGGGCGCGGGGAGGTCGGTGCGGCGGGGCACGTCCCGAGCATGGCGGAGCGGCGGGGACCCTGTCACCGGGGGCGCCGCGCGTCGGCCGGGTGAAAACCTCGCGCGACCGGACACGTCTCCCCGGAGGACGTGTGGGCGCCGAGGCGTACGCTGGGACGCGTCGTCCAGCACGACCTCAGCCCGGACCCGCTCGCCACCCTCGACGAGCCTCGGTCCGGGCCGTTCGTGCTGCCCCGTCGTGTCCTCGATGTGTCCTCGCCCCGTCCTCGACCCGAGCCCGCCCCGCGGGCGCCGACGCTCTCGACCACCGTCCTCGGAGGGACCCCACCGCATGAACCTCACCGGCATCCTGCCCGCGCTGCTCGCCGACCCCGCCGCCGCGGCCGCGGTCGAGCACGTGCGCGCCCGCGGAGAGGCGGACGTGGTCGGCCCGGCTGGCGCCCGCCCGCCGCTGCTCGCCGCGATGGCGGGCGCGCGCGCGACGGGTCCGGTCGACGAGCCGGCGCCGGGCGCGGCGGCGACCGGCCCGGCGTGGGCGGCGGGCTCGCGCCCGCTCGTGGTCGTCACCGCGACCGGGCGCGACGCCGACGAGCTCGCCGCGAGCGTGCGCGCCTACCTGCCGGACGAGCTGGCCGACGTCGTCGCCGTGCTGCCGAGCTGGGAGACGCTGCCGCACGAGCGGCTGAGCCCGCGCGCCGACACCGTCGCCAAGCGCATCGCGGTGTTCCGCCGCCTCGCGCACCCGGACGCCCAGATCGGCCCGTCGGGCCCGGTGCGCGTGCTCGTCATGCCCGTGCGCGCGCTCCTGCAGCCGGTCGTCGGTGGCCTGGGCGAGCTCGAGCCGGTCGAGCTGCACGCCGGCACGACGGCCGACCTCACCGACGTCGCGGAGCGGCTCGTCGGCGCCGCGTACACGCGCGTGGACATGGTCGAGCGCCGCGGCGAGTTCGCGGTGCGCGGCGGGATCCTCGACGTGTTCCCGCCCACCGAGGACCACCCGCTGCGCGTCGAGTTCTGGGGCGACGAGGTCTCGGAGATCCGGTGGTTCGCGGTCGCGGACCAGCGCAGCCTGGAGATCGCCGAGCACGGGCTGTGGGCGCCGCCGTGCCGGGAGATCCTGCTGACCGAGCAGGTGCGGGCGCGCGCCGCGGCGCTCGTCGAGGACCTGCCGGGCGCGACGGAGATGCTCGACAGGCTCGCCGCGGGCGTCGCGGTCGAGGGCATGGAGTCGCTCGCGCCGGTCCTCGTGGACCGCATGGTGCCGGTGCTCGAGCTCGTGCCCGACGACGCGCTGCTCGTCGTGGACGACGCCGAGCGCGTGCGACGCCGGGCGCACGACCTCGTGGCCACGACCGAGGAGTTCCTCGCCGCGGCCTGGACGGGCGCCGTCGCGGGCGGCAAGGCGCCGGTCGACCTGTCGGCGGCGTCGTTCGAGACGTTCGCCGAGGTGCGCGCGGTCGCGCAGCGGCGCGGGCTCGGCTGGTGGACGTTCTCGTCCTTCGCGCTCGACAACCCCGACCTCGACGTCGCGCCCGACGACGCCTCCGGCACGGGCGGGGACCGCGCACCGGGCACCGCGAGCGCGTACGTCGGCGAGAGCGCCGACGGCGTGCCGACCTTCACGATCGGGGCGCGCGACGTCGAGTCCTACCGCGGCGACGTGGCGCGCGCGCTCGACGACGTGCGCGGGCTCCAGCACGCCGGGTGGCGGCTCGTGCTCACGACCGAGGGCCACGGCCCGGCCAAGCGCATGGTCGAGCAGCTCGGCGCCGCGGACACGCCCGCGCGCCTCGTGCCGCGCCTCGACGACGAGCCCGAGGGCGGCATCGTCCTCGTCACGCCCGCGATGGTCGGCAAGGGGTTCGTCGCCCCGGACCTGCGCCTCGCCGTCTTCTCCGAGGCGGACCTCACGGGCCGGGCCGGCACGAGCACGCGCGACATGCGCAGGATGCCGAGCCGGCGCCGCAACGTCGTCGACCCGCTCCAGCTCAAGGCGGGCGACTTCGTCGTGCACGAGCAGCACGGCGTGGGGCGGTTCGTCGAGCTCGTGCAGCGCACGCTCGGTACGGGCGGCAACGCCGCGACGCGCGAGTACCTCGTCATCGAGTACGCGTCGAGCAAGCGCGGCCAGCCCGGCGACCGGCTGTTCGTCCCCATGGACCAGCTCGACCAGGTCACCAAGTACACGGGAGGCGAGTCGCCGAGCCTCAACAAGATGGGTGGCGCCGACTGGGCCAAGACGAAGTCGCGTGCGCGCAAGCACGTCAAGGAGATCGCGGGCGAGCTGATCCGCCTGTACTCGGCGCGCATGGCGACACAGGGCCACGCGTTCGGCCCGGACACGCCGTGGCAGCGCGAGCTCGAGGACGCGTTCGCGTACGTCGAGACGCCCGACCAGCTCGCGACGATCGACGAGGTCAAGGCGGACATGGAGAAGTCCGTGCCCATGGACCGTCTCGTGTGCGGCGACGTCGGCTACGGCAAGACCGAGATCGCGATCCGCGCGGCCTTCAAGGCGGTGCAGGACGGCAAGCAGGTCGCGGTCCTCGTGCCGACGACGCTGCTCGTCCAGCAGCACTTCGAGACGTTCTCCGAGCGGTACGCGGGCTTCCCCGTGACGGTGAAGGCGCTCTCGCGCTTCCAGACGCCCAAGGAGTCCGAGGAGGTCGTCGACGGGCTGCGCAAGGGCACGGTCGACGTCGTCATCGGCACGCACCGGCTCATCACCGGCAGCGTCCGGTTCAAGGACCTGGGCCTCGTCATCATCGACGAGGAGCAGCGGTTCGGCGTCGAGCACAAGGAGACGCTCAAGCAGCTGCGCACGAACGTCGACGTGCTGGCGATGTCCGCGACGCCGATCCCGCGCACGCTCGAGATGGCGGTCACCGGCATCCGCGAGATGTCGACGCTCGCGACCCCGCCCGAGGAGCGCCACCCCGTCCTCACGTACGTGGGCGCGTACGAGGAGAAGCAGATCGCCGCCGCGCTGCGGCGCGAGCTCCTGCGCGAGGGCCAGGTGTTCTACGTGCACAACAAGGTCGAGACGATCGACCGCACGGCGTCGAGGCTGCGCGAGCTCGTGCCGGAGGCCCGCGTCGGCGTGGCCCACGGCAAGATGAACGAGCACCAGCTCGACCAGGTGATCCGGGCGTTCTGGGAGAAGGAGCTCGACGTCCTCGTCTGCACGACGATCATCGAGACGGGCCTCGACATCTCCAACGCGAACACGCTCATCCTCGAGCGCGCGGACATGCTCGGCCTGTCCCAGCTCCACCAGCTCCGCGGTCGTGTGGGCCGCGGGCGCGAGCGCGCGTACGCGTACTTCCTCTACCCGCCGGAGCGCCCGCTCACGGAGACCGCGCACGACCGCCTGGCGACGATCGCCGCGCACACCGACCTCGGTGCGGGCATGCAGGTCGCGATGAAGGACCTCGAGATCCGCGGCGCGGGCAACCTGCTCGGCGGCGAGCAGTCGGGGCACATCGCGGGCGTCGGGTTCGACCTCTACGTGCGCATGGTGGGGGAGGCGGTCGCGAACTACCGCGGCGACGGTCCCGAGGAGCAGCCGGAGGTCTCGATCGAGCTGCCGGTCGACGCGCACCTGCCCGAGTCGTACATCGCGACCGAGCGCCTGCGGCTCGAGGCGTACAAGAAGATCGCCGCGGCGACCGACGCGCCGCAGCTCGCCGAGGTGCGGGCCGAGCTCGTCGACCGCTACGGCGCGCTGCCGGACGTCGCGTCGGCGCTGTTCGACGTCGCGGACTTCCGCAACCACGCGCGCCGGGCGGGGCTCACGGACGTCACCGCGCAGGGCAAGTTCATCCGGTTCGCGCCCGTCGACCTGCCGGAGTCGGCGCAGCTGCGGCTCAAGCGCCTCTACCCGGGCACGCTGCTCAAGCCCGCGATCCGCGCGATCCTCGTGCCGTACCCGACGACGGCGCGCATCGGCGGGCGTCCGCTGCGCGGCGCCGAGGTGCTCGACTGGGCACGCCAGCTCATCGACGCGGTGATCCTCGGCGAGGTGAGCGCCGCGGCGACGGTCGGCACGGCGTCGGGCGGTCGCTGACCCCCTCACCCGCCGAGCATGCTGTCGTCGCCCGTCCCGACGCCGGGACGGGCGACGACAGCATGCTCGGCGCGGGGCGTCAGTCCTTGCGGCCGTCGAGGAAGTACGCGATGGGGCCGACCCAGTTCACGAGCAGCGCGAGACCCCACGCGAGCTTGGTGCCGTTGACCCGCTCGGCGGGCCGACGCAGGAGGTCGCGGTAGGCGGCGGCGGTGAGCGTGACCTGGGCCGCGCCCACGGCCCCGACGGCGATCTTCTGGCCCCTCGTGAGGTCCTTCCAGCGGCGCTTGTTCCCCATGGCGGCTCCTCCTGTGGTGCGGGTGCGCGTGCACGTGCACGACGACGGTATGCCGCCCTCGCGCCCCGCGCACGGGCGGTCAGCGCGTCAGGTGGTGACATCGCACGGGCTCCTCTGTAAGGTTGCAGCAAGTTCCGGAAACGCTCTGCAACGCTGCGGAGACTCCTCGCGCCCGTCACCCCGGGGCGCTCGTCAGCACCGTGTGGCCGCCACGCGCTCGGCGCCGAGCGCACGGCCGCCGCATCCCTCGAAGGAGCAGCAATGACGCGCACCACCGACCCCGCCGGACCTCCGGCGACCGCGTCCATCCCCGGGAGCGTCCCCGGCCCCGCCCCGAGACCTGGACGCCGCCTGCGGCGACTCGTCGCGACCGCCGCCTCGGCCGCGCTGGCGCTCGGCACGGCGCTCGCCGCCACGGCCCCGGTCGTCGCGCCGGCCGCGGCCGCACCTCCCGTGCCGGCGCCCGTCGTCGACTCCCCGAACGGCCGGGGCGACGTGATCCTCAACCTCTTCCAGTGGACGTGGGACTCCGTCGCCGCGGAGTGCACCAGCACGATCGGACCGGCCGGGTTCGGCTACGTCCAGGTCTCGCCGCCGCAGGAGACCGTCCAGGGCACCGCGTGGTGGACCTCGTACCAGCCCGTGAGCTACCGCATCGACTCGAAGCTCGGCACGCGGGCGGAGTTCGCGCACATGGTCGAGACGTGCCGTTCCGCCGGCGTCGGCGTCATCGCCGACGCGGTCGTCAACCACATGGCGGGCGCGGACCAGGGCGGCGGGACGGGAGTCGCGGGCTCGACGTACGGCGTCGAGAGCTACCCGGGCCTCTACGGGCCGGCCGACTTCAACGACTGCAAGGAGAACATCGGGGACCGGTACGGGGACCGGTACGTGGTGCAGCACTGCCGCCTCGTCTCGCTCCAGGACCTGCGGACGGGCTCGGACCACGTGCGCGACACGATCGCCGGGTACCTGAACGACCTCCTCTCGCTCGGCGTCGCCGGGTTCCGCATCGACGCCGCGAAGCACGTCCCGGCCGCCGACCTCGCCGCGATCAAGGCGAGGCTCACGGACCCGGACGTGTTCTGGGTGCACGAGGTCATCGGCGCCGGCGGCGAGCCGATCCAGCCCGTGGAGTACCTCGGCTCCGGCGACTCGCACGAGTTCTCCTACGCGCGCGAGCTCAAGTCTCGGTTCGACGGCCGGATCAAGGACCTGCGGACGATCGGCGACGGCAAGCTGCCCTCGGACCGCGCGGGCGTGTTCGTCGACAACCACGACACCGAGCGCAACGGCGAGACCATGAGCTACCGGTGGGGCGCCAAGTACGTGCTCGCGAACACCTTCATGCTCTCGTGGCCGTACGGCGCGCCGAGCGTCTACTCGGGGTACCGCTGGGACGACAAGGACGCCGGCGCCCCGGGCGCGACCGCGACGTCGGTCCCCGACGCGAGCTGCTCGGACCCGGCCTGGGTGTGCACCCAGAGATGGACCGAGATCGCGGGCATGGTCGGCTTCCACAACACCGTCGCGGGCACCGCGGTGACGCACTGGTGGGACGACGGGGACAACCACGTCGCGTACGGCCGCGGCAGCAAGGGCTACGTGACGATCAACAACGCCGCGCACGCCGTGACGCGCACGTACCAGACGTCGCTCCCCGCGGGGACGTACTGCGACGTCGTCGCGTCGAAGGACTGCTCGACGACGGTCACGGTCTCGGCGTCCGGCACGTTCACCGCGACGGTCCCGGCGTACGGCGCGCTCGCCCTGCACGTCGGCGCCCTGGCCGACGGCGGCACCGGCGGACCGGGGCCCGTCGACCCGGCCGGGACGACCGTCTACTACGCGACGGACAAGGGCTGGGACGCGTACCGCGTCCACTACCGCGTCGGCACGGGCGCCTGGACCGCCGTGCCCGGGATCGCGATGGCCCCCGCGTGCGAGGGCTGGGTCGCCCGCGAGATCGCCCTCCCGGACGGTGCCTCGGGCGCGGCCGCGACCGTCACCGCGGCCTTCACGAACGGCTCCGGCACCTGGGACAACAACGGCGGCGCGGACTACGCGCTGAGCGGCGCCGCCGTCGCCGTCTCCGGGGGGACGGTCACGGCGGGCGACCCGTGCGACGGCGGCGAGGGACCGGGCGGCGTCCAGGGCGACGCGTCGTTCTCCGTCACCGCGACCACCACGTGGGGCCAGGAGGTGTACGTCGTCGGCAGCGTCCCCGCGCTGGGCTCCTGGTCGCCCGCGCACGGCGTCCCGCTGTCGTCCGCGAGCTACCCGCTGTGGACCGCGAGCGTCGACCTCCCCGCGGGGACGACGTTCGAGTACAAGTACGTCCGGCGCGACGGCGCGGGGAACGTCGTCTGGGAGAGCGGCGGCAACCGCACGGCGACCGTCGGCGCGGACGGCTCCGTGACGCTGTCCGACACCTGGCGGTCGTGAGACGGGCAGCCTGAGCCGGCCCCGGGCGCGGCCCGTGCGCGTCCGGGGTCGGCGTGGCCGCGAACCTACGATGGGGCGGTGACCGACACCCAGCCCGCGGCCGGGGCCGCGCCCGCCCCGGAGCCCGCCACCGCCCCGGACCCCCTGCGCGACGTCGTCGCCGTGATGGACCGCCTCTACTCCCCGGGCGGGTGCCCGTGGGACCGCGAGCAGACGCACGAGTCGCTCGTGCGCTACCTGCTGGAGGAGGCGCACGAGCTCGCCGACGCCATCGAGACCGGCGACCGGGCCGGGATGCGCGAGGAGCTCGGCGACCTGCTGCTCCAGGTCCTGTTCCACGCGCGCATCGCGAGCGAGGAACCCGAGCCGTTCACCGTCGACGACGTCGCGGCGGACCTCGCGGCGAAGCTCGTCCGCCGCCACCCGCACGTGTTCGCCGACGCCGAGGTCACCGACCTGCACGAGCAGTGGGACGCGATCAAGAAGGCCGAGAAGCAGCGCTCGTCCGTGCTCGAGGGCATCTCCAGCACGCAGGGCGCGCTCGCCCGGGCGCAGAAGGTCCTCTCGCGCGCCGGGCGCGGGGGACTGGGCGACGCGGTCGCCGCGGCGCTCGCGGCGCCGTCGGACGACGCCGGGTCGGTGGCGCACGACGACGCGGGCCCCGCGGCGCAGGAGGCGCTCGGGCGCGAGCTGCTCGCGCTCGTGGCGCGCGCCGAGGCGAGCGGGCTCGACGCCGAGGCCGCGCTGCGTGGCGAGCTGCGCCGGGTCGAGGGCGCGATCCGGGCCGCGGAGTCGGCGCGGGCCTGAGCCGCCACGCACGAGCAGCGCGCACGACGAGGGGGCCCGTCGCCGTGGCGACGGGCCCCCTCGCCCCTCAGGTGCGGTCCGCGTGAGGACGGGTCCCGGTGCCGGCCGGGCCCTGCGGGCCGCCTACCCGGTCAGGGGCCGCCGGTCACGGTGGAGACGGTCGAGATCACCGTCTCCGCCGTGCCCTGGTCGTCGGTGTAGCCGACGACGACCCGGATCTGGTGCCCGGCCTCCGCGGCCGTCACGAGGTACGCGGTCGGCACCACGTTGTCCAGGACCCGGACGGTGGCGAAGCCGTCGGTCGACGCCTGCCACTCGTACGTGATCCCGGCCTCGGACGCCTCCTCGAGCCCGTCCCCGTCGGTGAAGCCGCCGAGGTTGAGCCCGCCGCCGACCGCCACGGACGCCGGCGAGAGCACCGGCTGGGTCGGGGCGTCGTTGATGTTCACGACCTCGGGCAGCGCGTCCGAGACGATCGAGCGCAGCTGACCCTGGTCGTCGCGGAACGTCACCACGACCCGGAGCAGCATCCCGCCGTCCCCGTCACCCGGGGTGAACGTGTCGACGCGACCGTTGGGCGCGTCCGGCAGGGTGTCGCCCGTGGCGGACGGCTCCCACTCCTCGCCGCCCTCGCCCAGCTGCCAGGCGAACCGGACGTTCGTCGGGTTCTGGACGAGCGACTCGTCGAAGACGACCGTCGCGGTGAGCGGCTGGTCCTCCGTCGGCGGGTCGATCTGGCCGGCGAAGGTGACGGTCCCGAAGGACGCGCACGCCTCCATCGTGGCCAGGACGAGGCAGCCGTCGCCGAACTGCAGCATCTCGACGTTGCGCAGGATGTCGCGCCCGTCGCTCTCCTCGAGCTCCGCGGCGCCCGTGTGCTCGACGGCGACGTAGCCGTCGCCGAGGTCGGTCACCTCGTACGCCTCGCGGTCGAACTGGTAGACCGCCGTGTCGAGCACGGTGTCGGGCTCGTCGTCCTCCACGATCTCGCGGACGATCGTGATGTCGCCCGGGTTGACCTCGCCCGCGAAGACGCGGGTCTGGAGCTGGGACGCGCTGTCGAAACGCTCGTCGCCGACGGCGAGCTGCACGCGCAGGTACGCGTCGCCGTCGATGAAGTCGTTCCCGCCACGACCCTCGACGAGGTCGCTGCCCGGCCCGCCGATGAGCAGGTTGCTCTGGCCGTCCTGGTCGGCGGCCAGCGGGTCGTCCATGAACCGCAGGGCGTAGTCCTCGTGCCCGCCGCCCGGTCGGAGGATCTCCTCCAGGCCGGGGAACAGGTCGAGGGTCTCCTGCGTCATCTTGTGCAGCGGCACCTCGTTCTCCGGGATGTCGTCGACGCCGACGCCCTGGCCACGCAGGACGTCGCTGCCGCCGCCGCCCGAGAGCGCCTCGACGAGGTCGTACCGGTCGCGGACGGCCTGGACGTCCGGGCGCTGCAGCGTCGAGAAGCGCAGGTCGGCGTCGACCCCGCCGTTCTCGCCGTAGTAGGTGACCCAGTCGTAGCCGATGGCGCCCTCGTGCCGATCGGTGCCGAAGGCCCGGCCGACGAGCACGTCGTCGCCGCCCTCGCCCTCGATGTCGTCGTTGCCCGCGCCGCCGATGACGACGTCGTTGCCTCCGATCGTGTCGTTCTGGAACTGGTTGGCGTTGTCCCCCTGGGCGAGGTCGGCGTGCGTGCCACCCTCGACCCAGTCGTCACCCTCGCCGGCGAAGATGTTCGTGCGCCCGGCGCCGCCGAGCACCACGTCGTTCCCCGTGCCGGCGAAGATGTCGTTCGGCGTGTCGTTGCCGCCCACCACGAAGTCGTTCCCGTGGCTCGCGAGCAGCAGGTTCACGCCGGGACCGCCGTTGATGGCGTCGTTGCCGAGACCGCCCTTGATGTTGTCGTCGCCGAAGCTGTCCGTAAGGATGTCGTCGCCCGGTCCGCCGATGATCTCGTCGTTCCCGGAACCACCCTCGATGCGGTCGTTCCCGCCGTAGCCCCACAGCGCGTCGTCACCCTGGCCGCCGCGGATGCGGTCGTCCCCGGTGCGGTTGCCGTGGATCTCGACGTGCTCGTCGCCGTCCCAGCGGTACGTGCCGTCACCCATCTGCGAGAGCTGCTCCGGCCACGGGTCGGGCAGGTTCTCGAGGTCGAGCGACGGGTCCGGGACGGAGAAGATGTCCGCCGGCAGGAGCGACGCGTCGGTGTTGCGCTGGATCAGCTTGGCGAACGAGTTCGCCTCGAGCGCCGCGAAGAGCTGGTTCCCCTGGTTGCGGAACAGGTAGTAGAACCGGTCGCCGAACTGCAGGTTCTCCAGCTGCTTCTCGAACACGAAGTTGAACGTCGAGCCGAGCATGCCGCCGAACGGGTCGAGCGCCTCGGCGAGGCCGCCCGTCCAGAAGTCGACGTCCTCGAGACCCGTCGTGGTGAGGCCGTCGGGCTGGTTCGCCCACGCGCCCGTGCTGTGCACGAAGTCGACGCGGTCGGCCGGGGCCTCCTGCGCGAGCGGTGCGAGCCCGGCGATGACGGCCTCGACCTCCGGGGACACGGCGAGCGTGCCACCGAGGACGACGATGCGACCGGGGTCGAGCTGCCCGATCGCGTCCACGACCACCTGCGGGACCGCGCCGGTCGGCGGGACCAGCAGGACCGGGGCACCGGACAGTCCGGCGACCGGACCCACGGCCAGGCCGTCGGGGAAGTTCGTGCCGGTGGTCAGGTACAGCGTGTCGACCGGTCCGGTGAACTCCGCGAGGGCGAGCATCGCCGCGGTGTCGTAGCGCGTGTCCCCGGCGACGCGGGTGACCGTGGCCGCGGGCAGGGCGGCACGGATCTGCGCCTCGGGCGTCGCGCCGATGGCGATCGGGCCACCGAGGACGACGACCCGGCTCGGTGCGAGCCGGACGAGCTCGGCCCGCGTGGCGGCAGGCAGGCCGTCGCGCGCCGTGAGCAGGATCGGGTGCCCGTCCCGCGACGCGAACGCCGACGCGGCGAGCGAGTCGGGGAAGTTCTCCCCGGTCGCGACGTACACCGTGTCGACCGACCCGCTCGGGATGAGGGCCTGGCTGATGAGCGCGGCCGTGTCGTACCGCGTCGTCCCCGCGACCCGCGTCACCGGGCCGGACGTGTAGCCACCCAGGTTGCTGACCACGGTGTCGAGGACGGCGAGCGGCCCGCCGAGCACCACGATGGTCTGCGGGCGCAGGCGCAGGAGCTCCGCGGCGGTGGCGGCCGGGACGGCGTCCCGGTCCACCAGGAGGATGGGCCCGTCGCCCGCCGCCGCAGCCGGTCCGCCGGCGAGGGCGTCGGGGAAGTTGTGGCCCGTCGTGATGTACACGACCGGCACCCCGGGCTCGCCCGCCGCGGGGGTGGGGAAGTGGGAGCTGCTGATCTGCGCCGCCGTGTGGAAGCGCGTGTCCCCGGCGAACCGCTGGACGAAGCCCTCGCCGGACGGCGTGCCGTTGACCAGCAGGGACGCCGCGTTCCGCTTCCCCTCGACCGTGGTCTCGGCGAGGATCGACGGGTGGGTGCCGTACGCGGCCACGAAGTTGATCAGCGACGCGTTGCTCCCGCCGCGACCGAAGTTGTTGCCGTTCTTGAGCCCGAGACCGAAGTCGAACCAGCTCTCGTACGGCTGGAGCGTCGGGGAGCCCGACGCGGCGTAGAACGTGCGGCGCGCCTCCTGGAGCCCCGGCGTCCCGGTGTCACGACCGCGCAGCATGTTGATCGTCGCGAGGTCGAGCGGCAGGCCGAGCAGGTTGTTGCGCAGGGTGCTGATGACGTGCTCGTCGATCTGGCCCGCGACCTGGTTGGTCGTGCCGTTGACGACGGCGCCCGCGGCCTGCTCGGGTGTCAGGGTCCCGTCGTCGTCGTACGTGCGTGGGTTGAGGAAGCCGTCGAGCAGGCTGACGCTCTCGGTCCCGAAGCCCACGCGTTCGATCTCCTCGGTGAGCATCGAGTGCCCGAACCGGTACACGACGTGCGCGTACTCGGCCACGATGGCCGGGTCGATCGTCGCGTCGTAGCTGTTCTCGTTGAAGACGATCGGGTCGACGTTCGGCTGGACCTTGCGGGCGAACTCCTCGAACACGAGGTGCTGGTACTGCATCTCGGTCGCGAAGCGGGCCGCCTGGAAGAGCCGCTGCTCGTACGACCAGTCGTCGTCCTCGGGCCCGGGGAGCTCGTCGCCCGCGCGCTTGGTCGGCCACTGGTGCTCGAGACCCTGGTAGGCCCTCTGCAGCTCGGGGTTCTCGGCGAGCACGCCGTCGATGTAGCCGACGAGCCGGTTGTGCTCGGAGTGGAACACGTGGTGCACGGCGGTGAGGCCGATGTTCTCGTTGCCGCGGCCGTCGCCGGTGACGAAGTGCTCGTCGAGGGAGACGTTGTCGTAGCCGGCGAGGGACTGGTCCGTGACCGGCGAGCCGTCGGCGTTGAACAGCGGCACGCCCGGCGGGATCGGGCTGCCCTCGTCGTCGAACTGCTGCGGCACGAGGTTGCCCTCGGCGTCGAACAGCGGCGTCGAGCCGTGCGCGATGTCGTCGAGGAAGGAGTGCGCGGTGCGCAGGGCGTTCGTGGTCGGGACCGGCTCGGCGGGGTTGCCCTCGACGTTCAGCGCGTCCTCGGTCTCGGGGTCGCCGTCCTCGTCCGTGACGAGGAGCGGGAACCCGCCCGGCCCGGGGATGAAGTTGCCGTAGAGGTCCACCGCGACCTGCGGCACGTTCAGCACGTCCGCGTCCGTGAGGTCGATGCCCAGGACCTCGCGCGCCTGCTGCTTCACGTCGGCCCACGTGGCGAGGCCGCCGCGTCCGCCGCCCGGGAGCGACCCGTCGAGGAGCCGCCCGGTGTCGTGCGGGACGCCGTCGCGCAGCTCGTACTCGCGCAGGAACACCTGGTGAGCGGGGTGCGACGTGTACGTCTGGTTCTGGTCGACGAACGGCGTCGTCTGGTTGTTGTGCTCGTCGTCGGCCGTGCCGATGACGCCGTCGGGCCCGGGAAGGCGCGTGGCGCGCGTGAGGACGAGGAAGTTGGTCTGCGACGCCGGGTCGTACAGCGGGTCGTCGGGCTGGAGCGGGACGACGAGCGTGCCGTTGCCGCCCTTGTTCACGAGGTCGAGGCCGTGGTCGAAGAACTGGCCGAAGAACGTGAACCAGGCGTTGAAAGGGGCGGAGAGGCCCTCGTCCGGCGCCGTGTTCGGGATGTACACGGAGCCGTCGGGACGGACCTCGCCGCCCTCGGTGCTCTCCGCCGCGTTGACGGCGGCGGGGTTGTCGGCGCTCTGGTCGACGATGAGGTTGGAGATGATGCGCGGGTCGGCGTCGTAGACGAAGCTGCCGGGCGCGAACATCGAGTAGCACGTGGTGCCCGCGGCGCACGGGTCGGTGGCGCCGGGCGGGTTCGGCGGCGAGAACGGGGGACCGGGGTCCGCCTCGCGCCACGTCGTCCCCAGGAGCCGCGGGAACGGGCGGTCGGCGCTGCCGTAGTCGGACTGCCCGGCGAGCAGGTTGTTGAACGAGCCGTCGACGGTGCGCAGGCCGAACGGCAGGGCCGGGCTCGGGACGCACTTGCCGCTCGTGTCGGTCGGGTCGTCGCAGAGCAGCGTGCCGCCGGCGGAGTGCGCCTCGGCGATGTGGATCTGCTTGAGGATGAACTCGAGGTCGTGCGCCGTGAGGCGGAACGACGGGTCGGGATCGGTGACGGCCGCGGCCGGGGTGCTCGCGAGGGTGCCCGCGAGGATAAAGGCGAAGAATGCGGCGACGAACTTTCTGGTGCGCCCATTCCGCCGCGCTCGTTCCGAGCGCAATTCATTGAGCTTCATGGCGTCTTGTACCCCTTTGAACGGTGCTGTCGTCGTTGGCAGCACAACGGTTCGTGGCGTCACGCTACTGCTCGGGTCAAGGTGAACGGTAGGTGAACACCGGGTGAACTCGACCGGCACGAAACGATGTTCGAGTGACAGCGCCAGACAGCAGTTGGACGATTGTCTGGGTCATTTGAGCCGATTATTTTCGCGTCCTACCTGGTCATGCGTCCGACTCCGCGTGCGTGCAGTCGGCCTCGGGACCAACGTCACCGGTCCGCCCACCGAGGTCCCGCGCACGGGCCCACGGAGCGGACGCAGCGGCGCACGTCACACACGGGCACTAGGCTGTGGGCGTAAACCCACCATCGTCGCGGGCGCGCACGCGGCGTCCCGGGTTTCCCTGCCCGGGTCGGCCGCACCCCATTGCCGAAGCGCCCGCAGCCCTGCCCCGAAGGAGCACCTGTGGCCAGCATCGAAGCCGTTGGAGCGCGCGAGATCCTCGACTCCCGCGGAAACCCGACCGTCGAGGTCGAGGTCGTCCTGGACGACGGGACGTTCGCCCGCGCCGCCGTGCCGTCGGGCGCGTCGACCGGTGCGTTCGAGGCCGTCGAGCGCCGTGACGGCGACAAGTCCCGCTACCTGGGCAAGGGTGTCGAGGGCGCGGTCAACTCCGTGATCGACGACATCGCCCCGGAGCTCATCGGCTTCGAGGCCGAGGACCAGCGCCTCATCGACGCCGCCCTCATCGACCTCGACGGCACCCCCAACAAGGGCAAGCTCGGCGCGAACGCGATCCTCGGCGTCTCGCTCGCCGTCGCGAAGGCCGCCGCGAAGAGCGCCGGTCTCGACCTGTACCGCTACGTCGGCGGCCCGAACGCGCACGTCCTGCCCGTGCCGATGATGAACATCCTCAACGGCGGGTCCCACGCGGACTCGAACGTCGACATCCAGGAGTTCATGGTCGCCCCGATCGGCGCGTCGTCGTTCCGCGAGGCGCTGCGCACCGGCGCCGAGGTCTACCACTCGCTCAAGTCCGTGCTCAAGGAGAAGGGCCTGGCCACGGGGCTCGGCGACGAGGGCGGCTTCGCGCCGAACCTCGCGAGCAACCGCGAGGCGCTCGACCTCATCCTCGTCGCGATCGAGAAGGCCGGCTTCACGCCGGGCACCGACGTGACGCTCGCGCTCGACGTGGCGTCGACCGAGTTCTTCTCCGACGGCGCGTACCAGTTCGAGGGCGGCGCGAAGACGCCGGCCGAGATGATCGCGTACTACGAGCAGCTCGTGCGCGACTACCCGCTGGTCTCCATCGAGGACCCGCTGTCCGAGGACGAGTGGGACAGCTGGGCGCAGCTCGTCTCCGAGGTCGGCGACAAGGTGCAGATCGTCGGCGACGACCTGTTCGTCACCAACCCCGAGCGCCTCGCGAAGGGCATCGAGCTCAAGGCCGCGAACTCGCTCCTGGTCAAGCTCAACCAGATCGGCACGCTCACGGAGACGCTCGACGCCGTCGAGCTCGCGCAGCGCAACGGCTTCACCGCGATGGTGTCGCACCGCTCGGGCGAGACCGAGGACACGACGATCGCCGACCTGTCCGTCGCGACGAACGCCGGCCAGATCAAGACCGGTGCCCCCGCCCGCGGCGAGCGCATCAACAAGTACAACCAGCTCCTGCGCATCGAGGAGGCGCTGGACGACGCCGCGCGCTACGCCGGCCGCGGCGCGTTCCCGCGCTGGTCGGCGCAGGCCTGACCGTCCGGTCACGCGCACGCCGCCGGGGTGACCCGGCACCCGGAGCCCGGTGGGCCGCACGTCGGCCCGCCGGGCTCCGGCGCGTCCGGGTGAAGATGTCGTGTCGATCGGCTCACGTTCGCGGACGCACCGCGCGTGCTCCCCGGCCGGTGCCTCCCGGGGCACCACAATCGACCCATGCCCTCCTCGCGCCGTCCTCCGCGTCCCGGCGCCGCCGCGCGGCCGGGGACCGGGCCGACCCGAGGGTCCTCGGGGACCAAGCCGACGTCGCGCGGGACCTCCGCGGGGTCGTCGGCGTCGCAGCCCGCGTCGGGCGCGCGGGGCGCGTCGGCGAGGAAGCCCGCGCGCTCGACGTCCGCGTCCGCGGCGTCCGCGGGTGCGCGCCGACCGGCCGCACGCCCGACCACGCCGCGCCGTGCTCCCGGCCCCGCGCGGGAGGACCGGCGCCGCAGCCGGCACGGATTCCTGCTGCCGGAGGTCGTCACGGTCCGCACGCTCGTGCTGTCCGTCGTCGTCCTCCTCGCCGTCGTGCTCCTGCTGCCCACGCTGCGCGCGTACGTCAACCAGACGGGCGAGCTGCGCGAGCTCCGGGGAGACCTGGAGCAGGCGCAGGCCGAGCACGACGAGCTCGAGGCCGAGCTCGCGCGGTGGGACGACCCGGCGTACGTGGTGCGTGAGGCGCGCGACCGGCTCAACTTCGTCATGCCGGGCGAGCGGCCGTGGCGCGTGCTCGACCCGGAGACCGTCGTCGACGACACCGACCCCCAGACGGGCCGGACGATCACCGACGGGCCGGTGCGCGGGTACGAGGCGGGCACGCCCTGGTACGAGGCGATCTGGGCGTCGGTGCAGGTCGCGGGCGGCCAGCCGGCGTCGTCGGGCCAGGAGGGCGACGGCGGGGGCGGCGCGGGCACGACGCCGTCCGAGGGCGCGCGGCAGCCCGACGACGGGACGTCGCCCGCGAGCGGGGAGAATGGGTGACGCGTCGACCCGACGCGACCGACCGACCCGGAGGACAACCCGTGCCCGACGCCCGCCTGGCCATCCCCGCCGACGACCCGGACGCCGTCGTCACCGAGCGTGACCTCGAGACGCTCGCGGAGCAGCTCGGGCGCACGCCGCGCGGCGTCGTCGGCATCGCCGCGCGGTGCGTGTGCGGGCGTCCGCTGGTCGTCCGCACGGCGCCGCGGCTCGAGAACGGGACACCGTTCCCGACGACCTTCTACCTCACGAGCCCCGGCGCGGTCGCGGCCGCGTCGACGCTCGAGGCGAACGGCGTCATGAAGGAGATGTCGCAGCGGCTCGCCGAGGACGCCGAGCTCGCGGCCGCGCACCGTCGCGCGCACGAGCACTACCTCGCCGAGCGCGAGGCGCTCGGCCACGTCGAGGAGATCGACGGCATCTCGGCCGGCGGCATGCCGACGCGCGTCAAGTGCCTGCACGTGCTCGTCGGGCACGCGCTGGCCGCGGGGCCGGGCGTGAACCCGCTGGGCGACGAGGCGCTCGAGCGCGTGCGCGACGTGTGGCGGCCCGACCGCTGCACCTGCTGACCGCGTGGCACGCTTGGACGCATGACCTCAGGCTCCACCTCCGCGCCGGACGCGCTCGCCGCCGGCTCCTCGACCGCACCCGTCCCGCCCGGCGTCTCGCGCGTCGCCGCGATCGACTGCGGCACCAACTCGATCCGCCTCCTCGTCGCGGACGTCGACCCGGCCGCGGGCACGCTCGTCGACCTCGACCGGCGCATGGAGGTCGTCCGGCTCGGCCAGGGCGTCGACCGCACGGGCCGCCTCGCACCCGAGGCCCTCGCGCGCACGCTCGACGCCGCGCGCCGCTACGCGGGCGTGATCGCCGAGCGCGGTGCCGCACGGACACGGTTCGTCGCGACGTCGGCCACGCGCGACGCCGAGAACCGCGACGAGTTCGTCGCGGGCGTGCTCGACGCGCTGGGCGTCGAGCCCGAGGTCGTCTCGGGCGAGGAGGAGGCGGCCCTGTCCTTCCGCGGCGCGACGTCGACCGTCGCGTCGGTGCGCCCCGGGCCGTACGTCGTCGTCGACCTCGGCGGCGGCTCCACGGAGCTCGTGCTCGGCACGGCGACGCCGGACGCCGCGTACTCGATGGACGTCGGGTGCGTGCGCATGACGGAGCGCCACCTGCGGTCGGACCCGCCGACGGCCGAGGAGGAGGCCGCGGCGCGTGCCGACGTGCGCGCCGCGCTCGACGACGCGGCGCGCGTCGTGCCGCTGGGGCGGGCCGCGACGCTCGTGGGGCTCGCGGGCTCGGTGACCACGGTGACCGCGCACGCCCTCGGTCTGGCGCAGTACGACCGCGACCGGATCAACGGCGCCGTGCTGTCGGTCGAGCAGGTCCTCGCGGCGTGCGACGACCTGCTGCACCGCACGCGCGCGGAGCGTGCGTCGCTCGGCTTCATGCACCCCGGGCGCGTGGACGTCATCGGCGCGGGCGCGCTCGTCTGGTCGGAGGTCGTGCGTCGGGTGCGCGACGACGTCGCGGCCGCGGGCGGCTCGCTCACCGACGTCGTGACGAGCGAGCACGACATCCTCGACGGCATCGCCTGGTCGATCGCCTGACGCTCTCGCGCCCCGGTCCGGCGCGCGCGGAATGTCGCGTCTGCGCGGGCGCCCGGGCCGGGCGTGGGGCGCGTCACGCCCGTCAGACGGACGCTCCGGCTCGCCAGTGCCGCGAGCGGTAATACTCTGGAACCATGCCTCAGAATGACCTGACCTCGGTCAGCCGTGCCCAGACCGCCTCGCCGCGGCCCCGGAAGGTGCCTCGGGTCGTCGTCCTCGGCGGCGGCTCCGTGGGTCTGTACGCCGCGCGCCGACTGCGCAAGAAGCTCGGGCGCCGCGAGGCGGCGATCGTCGTCGTGGACCCGCGCCCGTACATGACGTACGCGCCGTTCCTCCCCGAGGCGGCCGCGGGCTCGATCGACGGTCGCGACGTCGTCGCGCCGCACCGCCGCGCGCTCAAGGGCGTCGACGTGCTGCAGGGCAAGGTCGTCGCGGTCGACCACGCCGCGCGCCGCGTCACGATCCACCCGGAGGAGGGCGACGACTACTCGGTCACATATGACCACCTCATCGTCGGCCTCGGCTCCGTCTCGCGCACGCTGCCCATCCCGGGCCTCGCGGAGAACGCGATCGGCTTCAAGAACGTGGAGGAGGCCATCGCGGTCCGCAACCACGTGCTCAACCGCATGGACGTCGCGTCGTCCACGTGGGACGAGAAGCTGCGTCGCCGCATGCTCACCTTCACGTTCGTCGGCGGCGGGTTCGCGGGCATCGAGGCGCTGGCCGAGATCGAGGACATGGCGCGCTACGCGACGCGCAACTACGCGACGATCGAGGAGAAGGACCTCCGCTTCGTCATGATCGAGGGCGCGGGCCGCATCCTGCCCGAGCTCAGCGAGCCCATGGCGGAGTACGCGCTGGAGGAGCTGAAGAAGCGCGGCATCGAGTTCCACCTCAGCACGTTCCTGTCGTCGTGCGTCGACGGCCACGTCGTCACGTCGACGGGCGTCGAGTTCGACTCCGACACGATCGTGTGGACCGCTGGCGTCAAGGCCAACCCGGTCATCAAGGAGGCGTCGGACCTCCCGGTCGACAAGCTCGGCCGCGTGATCGTGCTCCCGACGCTCCAGGTCGCGGACGCCGAGGGCAACGTCGTGCCGAACGCCTGGGCCGCGGGCGACTGCGCCGCCGTCCCGGACGTGCTCAACCCCGGCAAGTTCTGCCCGCCGAACGCCCAGCACGCGATCCGTGAGGCGACGCGCCTCGCGGACAACCTCGCGCTCGAGCTGCACAGCGAGCCGCCGGTCGAGTACCGCCACAAGAACGTCGGCACCGTGGCGTCGCTCGGCCTGTACAAGGGCGTCGCGGAGCTGTTCGGCGTGTTCAAGCTCCGCGGTACGCCCGCGTGGCTCATGCACCGCGGCTACCACGTCATGGCGATGCCGACGGGCAACCGCAAGATCCGCATCTTCATCGGCTGGATGGGCCAGTTCCTCATGGGCCGCGAGCTCGTCTCGCTCGGCTCGCTGCACGACCCGCGCGCCGAGTTCCGCGCCGCGTCCGTGCCGCCCAAGAAGGACGGCGAGCCGGTCAAGCAGACCGCGCAGGGGTCGGCCGCTGCGGCCGAGTCCGGCGCGGGCACGGTCGACGCGGACGACCGGACGCCTGCCGCCAAGGCGTCCTGACCGCACGCCGGGACTCCCGGCGTCCTGCCCGACGACGAGGGGCGAGCCGCACGTGCGGCTCGCCCCTCGTCGTGTCCCGTCCCCGGTCGGCGGCCGGGCCGAGGACGTCGCGGTAGATTCGGCGCGCGCCCCCATGGCCCAACTGGCAGAGGCGGCCGGCTTAAACCCGGCGTGTTCCGGGTTCGAGTCCCGGTGGGGGCACCACGAGCGGGTGCCACGCTACGAGAGCCCTGTCGGCCCCTCGGGCTCGGCGGGCGGCGTCGCCGCCTGGCCGAGGACGACGACCGTGCCGTCCGGGTCCTGCACGCGCGCCACGCGTTCGCCCCAGGGCTGGTCCGTCGGCGGCTCGAGCACGGGGACGCCCGCGGCGGCGAGGTGCTCGACGGCGCGGTCGCAGTCGTCGACGTAGACCCACAGCGCGGTGCGCGGCACGCCCGCGGGCGCCGTGCCGTCGTCGAGGCCGATCCCGAGCGGCGACCCGCCCACGTGCACGCTCACGTAGACGGGCGGCCCGTCGTCGGGAAAGGCGTGCTCGACCGTCCCGCGCAGCAGGTCGCGGTAGAAGCCGAGCGACCGCTCGACGTCGGCGACGGTCAGGATCGGGAAGAGGCTGCGGAACATGGCGTCGCTCCTCGGTGCGCGCTGCGGAACCTCCCCCATGGTGCGCGCCGGACGGCCGGACCGCCCTCCGAGCGGCCGCGACCGACGGGCGGGCCGTCAGGTGCCGGCCCGGCCCGACGGGCGGCCCGGCGCTCAGCGCGCGAGGAGCTCGTCGGTCGTCGTGCCGGGCAGGGACAGCGTGACGCGCGTGCCCCACGGGTCGTGCACGACGACCGAGCGACCGTCGTCGGCGTGCTGCAGCCCGCGGCTGCGCAGGCGCGCGACGAGGGCGTCGAGGTCCTCGCGGCCGGGCACGGTGATCGCGACGTCCCCGAGCCCGAGGCTCGCGGCCCGCGGCCCGGCGCCCGAGCTGTTCCAGACGTTCATCGCGACGTGGTGGTGGTAGCCGCCGGCGGACGCGAACAGGGCGCCGCTGTACCCGCTCAGCGTCGCCTCGAACCCGAGGGCGTCGACGTAGAAGTCGCGCGCCGTCGCGACGTCGCCCACCTGGAGGTGCACGTGGCCGACGCGCCCGGCGAGCGACGGGCCGGCGTCGTACGCGTCCTGGGTGAGGTGGGAGCGCAGGTAGGCGTTCGGGTCGAGGAACGTCGTGGTCATGAGGATCTGGCCGCGCTCGCGCACCCACGTCTCGCGCGGGCGGTCCGTGTAGAGCTCGACGCCGTTGCCCTCGGGGTCGGTGAAGTAGAACGCCTCGCTGACGAGGTGGTCGCTCGACCCGACGAAGGAGCCGCGGCGGTCCTGCGCGGCGCGGTAGACGGTCGCGGCGAGGCTCGGTGCGTCGTCGAAGAGGAACGCCGTGTGGAACAGCCCGGCCTGGCGCGGGTCGACGGGCGGCAGGCCCGGGGTGTGGACGAGGCGCAGCATCGGCGTCGTGCCGCGGCCGAGCACGCGGTGCACCTCGGTGCCGCGCGTGCGCTCCTCGAGCGGCGCGAGCGCGAACGCGCCCGTGTAGTAGGACGTCATCTGCTCGAGGTCGCCGACGCGCAGCGTGACGGCGTCCATGCTCGTGGACGGTGACAGGGACCGGTCGGTCGGGGTGCTCGTCATGGTGGCTCCAACTGTTGTCGCTACAACTATATTCCCACACTCGCGAGCGTGCTCCCGACGCGCGCCCGTCCTTGCTAGGGTCGCCCCGAACCACGCGGGGTGTCCCGTCCGGGCGTGCGCCGGGCCGAGGGACTGAGACGAGCGGTACGGCCGCCCGGACCCGTCGAACCTGATCTCGCTAGCACGAGCGGAGGAACGTGGGCATGACGACGCCTGCTGCCATCACCCGGACCCCTGTCCTCGCGGACGACCCGACCGCGCTCGTCCGGCCCGGGGAGGGCGGCTTCACGGCCGGCCTCGCCCGCCGGTACGCGCCCCTCTTCGACGCCTTCTACGACCACCCGTTCCTCGCCGGCCTGCGCGACGGGTCCGTCGACCCGGCGGCCGTGCGGCACTACGTGGGCCAGGACCACCAGTACCTCACGGCCTACCTGCGCTGCTACGGGCTCGGCATGGCCCTCGCGCCCGACCGGTCGTGGGCGCAGTACTTCCACGACAAGGCGGGGTTCCTCCTCGACGACGAGTCCCACGCGCACCACGCGATGTGCGACTTCCTCGGGGTGACGTACGAGGAGGCGCAGACGGACCGCCTCGCCCCGAGCGCGCAGGCGTACGTCGACCACATGCTCGCCGCCGGCCGCGACTCGCTCGGCGTCCTCCTCGCGGCGCTCCTGCCGTGCCCGTGGACCTACATCTGGTCCGCCCGGCGGTTCTGGCTCGCCGAGCGTGCGACGACACCGGGCGCGATCGGGGACGACCACCCCCTCGCCGGCTGGTGGGCGTTCTACGCCGCCGAGCGGACCGAGGGCGTCCTCGCGGACCTGCGCGCGCGCCTCGACGCGCTCGCCGCGGACGCGGGCGAGGCCGAGCGCGCCCGCATGGAGCGCGCGTTCGAGCAGAGCTGCCGCCACGAGACCCGGTTCTGGCAGATGGCCTGGTCGCTCGAGGACTGGTGACGGCGCCGCTTACGCCAGGAGCAGATCCGCGCCCGGGGGCCTCGGCACCCGGGCGCGGCGCGGGTAGCGTGACCGCATGGACGTGACGAGCGCCACGGCGGCGACCCACCGTTCCCGCGGCGACGGGCGGCCGGAGCCGCTCCTGCGGCACGTCATCGGCGGCATCCTGCGGCGGGCGCGGCTCGCGCAGGGACGCACGCTCGTCGACGTCGCGGCCGCCGCGCGCGTGTCCACCGCGTACCTCTCGGAGATCGAGCGTGGTCGCAAGGAGGCCTCCTCGGAGGTGCTCGCCGCGGTGTGCGGCGCGCTCGGCCTGCGGCTCGTCGACCTCGTGGCGCGCACGGGGGAGGAGCTGCGGCCGGTCGCGCCCGTGCGCGTCCTGTCCGCGGTCCGCGAGCGCGGCGCGCTCTCCGCGCCCCGGCACCCCGCCCCCGTGGGCGAGCCGGCGCGCGACCTGCCCGTCGCGCGCGCCGTGCGCACGCTGCCGTCAGGCGCGCGCACCCCGGACGCCCTCCTCGTCGCCGCCTGACCCGGACGGCGTGTCGCGCCGGGTCCGGAGGTGCGACGCGCGGTTACGGTCGGTCCATGACGGAGCCGCAGACCGACGGCGCGGCGGCGCCCGGTGCGCCGACCCTCCAGGACCTCGTCGACGAGGCCGCGTTCGTCTCGCACGAGCACCAGCTCCACCTCGCGGACCTCCACGGCGACGACGCCTGGAACGCCGACCTGGTCGCGGGCACGCTGACGTTCACCGCGCCCGACGGCGGGACGACGACGTGCCGGGTCCAGTTCCTCGGCACCGCGGCACCAGGTCCGGGGACCTGGATGTGGGCGTGGAACAACGTCAACGGCTTCCCCGACGCCGTGCTCGACGCCGCAGAGCGGACCCGTGCGACCGGGCTCCGCGAGGCCGAGGAACCCGAGCACCCGCTCACCGACGACCTGCCGTACCGCTACACGCTCGCGGCGAAGGCGGTGACCCGGTCCTGGACCCACTACAGCGCGCCCGTCGGGGGCGGGACGCGCGCGTGGCTCCTCGTCGAGCACGACGACCTCGTCCTGCCCGCACCCACCGTGCCGCGGGTCGTGCGCACGCTCAGCGAGGGCCTGCTCTCCACGACGGTCGTCGACCACCGGCGCGCCCTCGCGTCCTACGCGTCGGTGCGCGGCCTCGAGACGTCGCAGGACGTGGCCGGGTCGGTGACGCTCGTCGTGCCCGACGGGACGGTGACCGTGAGCTTCGACGACGCCGGACGCCTCGCCGGCATCGCGGCGTCGTCGTCCCCGTCACCCGAGCCCGAGGCCGCTCCCGAGCCTGGGCCGGAGCCTGAGACGCCTCGGCCCACGACGCCGGACGCCGGCCCCGCGCCCGAGGAGCCGACCCCCGGCCCCGCGGCGGACGCCGTCGTCGACCCGCCCGCCGACCGACCGGAGCCGCGCCGCCGGTCGTGGTTCCGGCGGCGCGGGTAGACCTCCGCGCCGAGCGCGTCACGACCTGGGCGTCACGCCGCCGTGGTGAGCTTGCGCGACGTCACGACGGCGTCGGCGATCCCGTACTCGACGGCCTGGCGCGCGGTGAGCACGAGGTCGCGGTCGGTGTCGGCGCGCAGGCGCTCGACGGTCTGGCCCGTGTGCCGCGACAGGACCTCCTCCGTCTCCGAGCGGATGCGCAGGATCTCCTCCGCCTGGATCGACAGGTCCGAGATCGTGCCCTCGCCGCCGCCGGACGGCTGGTGCAGCAGGACGCGCGAGTGCTCGAGCACGAACCGCTTGCCGGGCGTGCCCGCCGCGAGCAGCACGGCGGCGGCCGAGGCGGCCTGGCCCATGCAGATGGTCGAGACGTCGCAGCGGACGAACTGCATCGTGTCGTAGATCGCCATGAGCGCCGTCGCGGAGCCGCCCGGGGAGTTGATGTACAGGCCGATCTCCTGGTCGGGCGCGTCGGACTCGAGGTGCAGGAGCTGCGCCATGACGACGTTCGCGACGCCGTCGTCGATCTCCGTGCCGAGGAACACGATGCGCTCCGAGAGCAGGCGGGAGAAGACGTCGAACGCGCGCTCGCCGAGCGGGGTGCGCTCGACGACGGTCGGGATCGTGTAGCTCGCCATCACAGCCCCACCTTCCGGGCGGAGCGGGCGGGACGGACGTCGTCGACGGACTCGACGATCCGGTCGACCATGCCGTACTCGAGCGCCTGCCGCGCGGTGAACCAGCGGTCGCGGTCGGAGTCCTCCGCGATGGTCTCGACGCTCTGCCCCGTGCTCTCGGCGAGCAGCCGGTGCATGAGGCCCTTGGTGTACACGAGGTTCTCGGCCTGGATCGCGATGTCGACGGCGGTGCCGCCGATGCCGGCGGAGGGCTGGTGCATCATGATCCGCGCGTGCGGCAGCGCGTACCGCTTGCCGGGCGTGCCCGCGCACAGGAGGAACTGCCCCATGCTCGCGGCGAAGCCCATCGCGACGGTCGACACGTCGTTGGGGATGAGCCGCATCGTGTCGTAGATCGCGAGCCCGGCGCTCACCGAGCCGCCGGGGGAGTTGACGTAGAGCGCGACGTCCGCGCGCGGGTCCTCCGCGGAGAGCAGGAGGAGCTGCGCGCACAGCCGGTTCGCGACGGCGTCGTCCACGGCCGTGCCGAGGACGACGATGCGCTGGTGGAGCAGGCGCGTGGTGAGCTGGTCGTCGAAGGAGGAGGCGGCCACGGCGGCGGCCTCCGCGTGCGGGGTGCGTGCGGTGCTGGTCATGCCACCCACAGTGCCCCGCGGGGCGGCCCGGCGGACGGGCGATCTGCCGTCGGCACATCTGCCGACGGCAGAGCCGCCCGTCCGCCCGTCCGGCTAGCGGATCGGCCAGTCTCGTTGCTCGACCACGATCCCGCTCGGTGACGGGCTGATCGTGACGTACACCTTGGCGGTGCGCTGCGTCCCGTAGGGGTTCCCGAGGATGCACCCGAGGTCGACGTAGCCGCCGGCGGAGAGATGCTCGGTCCACGAGGAGCTACCGATGCGGTTGCCGTCGTAGTAGCACTGGAAGGTGTACGTGCCCGAGGGGAACGTCGCGTTGGCGTTGACGCGGAACACGGTGCACATGCTGCCGGTGCAGTTCCCGTAGCCGGGCTGGGTGTTGCGCTGGGGGCCACGCGTGACCCAGATCCGCGGCGGCTCGGGGCGCTTGTCCGTCGTGAACGTCGCCTGGCCGCTCCACGCGCCGCACCCGGCCGCGTTGCACGCGCGCGCCCGCAGCCGGTACGTCTGGTCGTAGTCGGACCCGACGTCCACGCTCTGGCCCGTGCCCGTCCGGTTCTGCGCGCCCGAGAGCTCCCACTCGTAGCGCGTGATCGCGTTGCCGCCGTTCGACGACGGCGCCGAGATCGTGAACCGGCCGCGGTTCTCGCCGGTGCGGGACGAGGAGACGCCGGGCGTGCCCGGCTTCTGGTAGGCGCTGACCTGTGCCGAGGCCGGGCTCGAGGTCGACGTCCCGCCGGCGTTCGTCGCGGTCACGGTGAACGTGTACGTGCCCGCGCTGAGGCCCGTGAAGTCCACCGACGTCCCGGAGACCTCGCGCTTGGCGCCGCCCGGCGACGCCGTGACGGTGTACTTCGTGATCGGGCTGCCGTTCGCGTCGGCGGCGCCCCACGAGACGCGCGGGATGCCGCTGTCCTGCGAGCTCGAGCCCACGTTCTGGACGCTCGGCTGCGGGGGCGCCTCGGGTCGGCCGTACGGCACGACGGCGGCCGAGGCCGGGCTGGCCGCGGTCACGCCCGCCTTGTTCTCGGCCGTCACCGTGAACGTGTACGACGCCTCGTTGTCGAGGCCGGTCGCCTTGTGGCTGAGGCCCGTCAGCGTCAGCGGGGCCCCGTCCGGCGACCCGTTGCGGTACCGCTGGAGGTGGTAGGCCTTGATGGCGTCGCCGTTCTCGAACGGCTGCGCCCACGACACGTCGATCGAGCCGCCGTTGAGGGGCGAGTCCGCCGCGCGGCTCGCTGTCGGCGTCTTCGGGACGTCGGGCAGGCCCGCCGGGATCTCCTCGGCGGAGTACTCGCCCCACTCGGACGGGTCGGGCGCGAGGTTCACGGCCTGGACGCGCACCCGGTAGGCGACGCCGTTCTGCAGGCCTGTCCACACGACCTGGGTGCCGGCGAGCGCCTGCATCTGCACCGCGCCGCTCGGCGGTGCGGGCGAGATCTCCAGGTTGACCGTCTGGATGGGGGACCGGTCGGTGTAGGTCTTGTTGGTCCAGGTGACGGTGAGGGACTGGTCGCCGAACTCGAGCGTGGGTGCGGCGGGCGGGTCGGGCTTCTCGTCGGGGCGTGCGACGGCGGACGGCGGCGAGGCGGGGCCGTCGCCGACGGCGTTGGTCGCGAAGACGGTGAAGGTGTACTCGACGTTGTTGGTGAGGCCGTCGAGCGTGCACGTGGTGGTGCCGCAGGCCTTCTCGTAGCCGTTCTGGGACCGCACGGTGTAGCCGGTGATGTCCGCGCCGTTGTTGTTCGGCGGGTCCCACGACAGCACGACGGTCTTCGAGCGGACCTCGAGCACCTGCGGGGTCGCGGGCGCCTCGGGCTTGCCCAGCACCTTGAGCTGGACGCGGCCCTCGACCATGCGGTCGGGGTCCTTCGTCGCGTCCTGGATGCGGTAGACGACGACCATGACGCCGACGAACGACTGCTCCGGCGTGACGACCACGTCGTTCCCGCTGTACGACACGTCACCGCTGCCCGTCTCGACGCTCGCACCCACGATCTCGAGCGGCGTGTCCGGGAACGGGTTCGAGTCGTTCGCCAGGACGGGGACCGTCGTCGGCTTGCCCTGGTGCGCGTCGTCGACGGTGTCCTGGTTGGCGCGGGCGAGCGGGCGGGTCGAGGCGACGACGGTGAGCGTCGCCGCGCCCTCGACGGGCGGGTGCTCGCCGTCGGTCACGGTGATCGGCACCTGCACGACGGAGCCCTTGGGCACGTCCGGGGTCGCCTGGGCGCGCAGGGTCGTGCCCTCGACGGTCACGGTCACGCCCTCGGCGCCTCCGGACGCGGCGAACGTCAGGGCGTCGCCGTCGGGGTCGGTCGCGAAGCGCGCGAGGTCGACCGTGGCCTCCTCGCCCGCCGCGACGTCGAGCGTCGGCGTGGAGAGCTCCGGGGGGAGGTTCTCCGGCGGGACGACGCTGATGGGGATCGTCAGCAGCGCCGTGTTGCCGTCGGGGTCGTCCGGACCGGACCCGTCGGTGACCTCGAACGTCACGGCCGCGGGGCCCACGTACCCGGCGTCCGAGGTGTAGACGATCTCTGTCGTGGACGTGACCTCGCGCGTGCCCTCGAGCGCCGTGACCTTCTCCTCCGTGGTGAGCCGGGGGGTCCTGCCCTCGACGACGAGCACGTGGTCCGTGACGTCGATCGCGAGCGGCTCCCCGCTCACGACCTCCAGGGGCGTGATGCCCGGTCGCAGCGTGGGCGCCTGGTCGGTGAGGCCGGGGACCTTGACGAACGCCTTGGCGGTGAGGCCGTCCATGTCGGTCACGGTGTAGGTGATGACCTGGCGGGCCTCGGTGAGGGTGACGACGAGCTCGCCGTCGGGGGTGACGGTCGTGGTCTCGGCGTCGCTGGTGACGGTGAGCTCGGTCGCGGCGCCGTCGGGGTCCTCGTCGTTGTCCAGGACGGGCACGGTGACCTCGGTCCTGCCGAGGATGTCCTCGACGGGCACGGTGTCGTCGCGCGCGACCGGGGGCAGCAGCGGCGCG
>Ga0180220_1000121_pt1 | contig 127830 bp, 133 predicted proteins | sample eDN5th37CBELigBY_FD_151335 | JGI IMG/M metagenome (GOLD analysis project Ga0180220, IMG submission 151335) | Enriched backyard soil microbial communities from Emeryville, California, USA - eDNA 5th pass 37_C BE-Lig BY (version 2) (version 2) | ecosystem: Environmental > Terrestrial > Soil >...
CTGGTCTGCCGATCGATCCTCACCCGGTCAAACATGGCCGCACTACCTGGAACCGTATCGCACCCGGTCTGCATGGCGGGACGCTGGTTCTGCCACCGCGTGATAAGGGAGCGAAACATGTACCAGCCCAACCCACTGGAGGTCTTTAAGAAACGACGTAAGCAACGACAGAAGCAGGTTCTGTTCTACGTTCTAAACATCATCGTGCTGGTCGTGTGCATTAGCCATGCCATCGGTCAGTTCTATTTAGGGGTGAAAGCAAATGAAGAAAGAAGAATCCAAGAAGCCAGCCGCCAAGAAACCCTCCGCTACCAAGCCGGTGTCCAAACCCGTCGCTAAGCCGAAGAAGCCTGCGCTAAAGAGATGCCTGATCGTCCGTCAGCGTCCCAACCGTACCGTAGGCGAAGCGGTCGAAGCAGGTCGCAAGAGACCATCCGATGCTCAGCCATCGGCGGTTGTCAAACAGACGGTGCGCGTACCACGGAAGAAGCCGGCAGCACCACAGCCGACCATCACACCCAAGGGCGAACGCAAGCGACGGCAGGCGCTGCGAGCAAAATTCCTCTCGGCAGTGACCGATCGGATCAACGAAAGCTTCCCGGCATTCGGCGGAAGCCTGGAGCAACTGCGTCCTATCTTCATCGTGGATTGCAGCAATCCCGATGAGGTTCTGGTACAGATCTTTGCCAGTGGTCTGCTCAGTGGTTTCACACCGAGTGTGCTTTCCAATAAACAGCTGTACGGCCAACGCAAATTCTGGGGATACCTGGAACACCACGCCAAGGGTGTTCGTGCCCTGGTTTTCAAGCGAGAAACCAGGATCAAGGAATCTCGTTCGATCACCAGTCAGAATCTGGTGCTGGCTGTCAAGGTCGATACGCTGGGTCTGTTGCCACAACGCGACTTGATCAACGTGATCTTCTCGGATTACGAAGGCAAGTAACGCCATGCCCACGTCTGAGCAGTATGCAGACAGGGGCGATGTCTTTCACCTCGAGCTTAATGACACCACGTTCAGCTTCGAGGTGAAACGACACTTCAACCCAGAACAAGAACTGGCCGTTGTCAGGATGTCATTGAAGACCTCCGACGCACGGACCATTATCCAACACTACATCGAGCATCTGGTCGAGACCGGTCTCGCCAGTCGTATAACGCTTCATTAAGGGATAGGACACCATGTCCAACACAGTCGTTGTGGTTGATAACACTAACATCACCATCAACATTCATCCGCTGGTCCTCTCGGGCCTGCGGCTTTCCCAACTGAGTCCCCTGCTAGGGGCTCGTTATGCCATCCACCACTTACCGGAGGACGGCTTCGAGCCCAGCTACGCACTCACGGTCCATAATCGGGATCAGTGGGTCGAGGATTTGGTGAGGCGTTTGGAAGGATTCGTTGCTGGTGGTTTCATCGAACCCATCGAAAGAAAGCTGTAACCCATCCCACCCGGCAGAAAGCAGGCGAGCATCACGCTCGCCTGCCTATGCCCTCTCGTGAGTACAAAGGTGAACTATGAAAACGCTATCCGTAATCGCAGCCCTCCTGATCAGCCTGTTTTCCGCCGGTGTTTATGCCGATGCGGTACCCTGTGCCAAAGCCGGTATAAACCTAAAAGACACCCGCTTCAGAGCTGAGTTTGCTCTTAGTGGTTCGTCGTTACGACTCTGTGCCCCGCTGGATGTGCCTTCCCATGGTACGTACGTGATGGAAGACGGTACTACCCGCAACCTCCCTGGATGGATAAACGCCACCTGTGGCGCGAACAAAGTCTGCACTGCCCGTGGGCAATGGGCCGGCAATGCCCCTAAAGGCGATTATGTCATCGAAACAGGTTGGTACCTGGGGGTAGGTAGCCACGGGGACGTAGTCGCGTATGAAGGTGGCACTGGGCCAGCATTTGGTGGTCATCGGTATGAGCCGGTTATCGCTCAGCTCCAGCCTGGCGAGAAGTTCCACGTGACGTGTCCTGTCAACGACAGTGCGTATTGTTCCCTTGCTGTAAACAGAGGGGTCTTTACGCTGACACTCGAAAAACTCCCCGAGGCTGGATTCCCCATGCTAAAACCCGAGGCTGTCGAGGCACAAGGCGGTAATTGTGACTCTGTGCCGATGTGCTACGACAGCAATGGCAACCAAATCGGCCTTAATGCCGAATACTTCAACTGAAGGAATGTGCACCGATGAGACGCATCGTACAGACTGCATTAGTGGTGGAGGTAGCAGTTGCATTAGCCATGGCCAGTCACCTTAGTAGCGCCGGTTCTCAACCGCCAGCGCAGCTAAAGGTGGCTCGAACACTGGTCTGCGCTGAAGCCACTTGCATAGACGATAAAGGCAACGAGGTCAAAACCGACCTGGGCGCTGGCCCCTGGACGCAATACGCGGTCGTGGTTCGCAGACAGTAGAGACATCGCTGAAAACACAGGAAGGGCGATGTACCCTTCTTATCTGCCAACTATACTGCAATGAAGGGGTTTCTAATGTCTGTACACCTACTGGCCACTGTTAATCAATGGAACCGAGTCCTGAACGACATCGACTTCGAGCAACTGCTTCGCTTAAGTAATGGCGAATGCATCATTGCCGAGGGAAAGATGTTTGATTACTTAGGTTCCAGCCTACCGGATCGCTTCATGATCAGTGTAGGTGAGCCTGCAATGCCAATCGCGCCTGTTGCCGTCAGAAGCACAGTGGAGGACGCTTTGGCGCTGTTTGCAGGCAGTGGCTGTAAGGACGCGGTCGTACTCGGACAGTCGAAAGGGTTCTTGAGTGAAATCATCGAACACACGGATGTAGTTCACGTCACCATCTTGGATGGTAACCGGGACGATCGGATTGGTGACTTTATAGCGCTGCCGTCGGAGAAGTGGACCATCACTCATCACGACATGACCCGTGGCGATATCAACGGTCCATTTAAGCGGAAGATCCAACGGCGATATAGACGATCAACAGGGGATAACTTGGAATGGCACCCGAAACAAAGCTCACGTGGGCCTTCGGCCTGATGCTGCTGTTTACGCTGGTGTACATGGGGTTCAGTGATGAGGCGCCTGGTCCTACAGCCGCTGAAGCTGGAGTCATCATGCCCACCCGCGACGCCATAAACGAGTGACATAATTCGGGGGTCCTCATGGGCCCCCGTTTATGCCGCTTGTTTTTTGGATTCCAATTAATCTCAGTAATACATTGTTTTAGTGACCTTCCGGAACAGATAGTTCCTTCTTACCTTAACCTAGCTGATAAAGCTCAAGGAGTTTCACATGAACGTATTTGCTAAAGTTGCTCTGGTTGCTGGCGTTGCTGCTGTTGGCGCTGTGGTTACCAAAGTCGCCCTGGTTGTTCGCGCTGAACGCAAAGCGACTAAAGAGACCGTACAACACATACCGGGTAGTGTCATCGCCGGTATCCGTGATACTGCCATGGCTGCTGTACGTGCTTCGGAAGAAGCCGTCGGTCAGTGCAGTAAAGATAGCATCGCTGCCGATCAGAACCTGGCTAAGGCCATGGACAAACTGAACAACAGCAACATCTAAACGCTCACGAGGTACGCACCATGAAAGAAGTCACCCTGCTGCTCGTCGGCATTGGTATCGGATTCATCCTGGCTAAGAAAGGTCAGGAGAACAAGGTCCTCAAAGCCAAGCTGGAAGCCTATCAATCGGCTGCTTGCAAATATAACCAGCAACAAGGAGCCACGCAATGAGTTACGGCAAAGCAATCGTCATCGGCGGTCTCCTGGCTGCTGGTGCCCTGTATGCCACCAAGAAGTTCCTCGACTGGGCTGAGGAACAAGTCACCAAGGATGAACTCAGCCAGCAGCAACTGGCTGAGCGTCTCGGTACTCCGCCATCGCCTGTTGATGAGGTAAAAGACAATGGGTAAGTTCCTCGTCGGCCTTCTGGCCTTCTACACTGTCGGCTCCATCGGCGCCATGGCCATGAACCTGGGCGAACGACTGGAGGGACTTAGCGAGCGCGTGGATGCCAACGGCAAGCTCGAAGCGCGCAACCGTGCCCAGTCACTCGACTTGGCCAGCAACGCTCAGCGTCAAAAAGACGCTGAACAATAAGCGGCATAAGCAGGGGACCTTCGGGTCCCCTGCGAACTGCCCTTTATTTTTTGCCTTTAGAAGTCCATGTCCATGAACTCTCCACCACCTGCACCATTGCGCCCACCGATCTGACGGTAGCTGGAGTCTTCTGCCAGGATGTCGTAAGCGATGCCGTACAGCGGCGGTTCCAAGAACTTCAGCACAAAGTACTTGTCTTTCTCCGGAGTAGCACCTACCTTGCGGTGCTTGCCCCAGAGTACTTCCAGCCAGGCACCGGCAGAGGTGATCTGCTTATTCAGGTAGCCCTCACCGTCCACTTCGTCATCCAGTTTCTTACAGCTCTGGTAGAAGCCCTTGCCAGGTAGCTTCATGAGGAAGTTCTTCTCATCCATCCGCTTCTCGTCCTTGGCTTGGGTCGAGAGCTGGTGTGCAGTATGGTGCAGGATACGATTCGCCGTGGTATATTCGCGTACCCGGCGGAACATGTCCTGGATGTCGTCACCTGTGGAAGCATTGTTACAGCCTTCCCGGTTGAACATCGCCAGGTAGTCGCAGACCACCATCGCGATTTCGTAACCGTCGGCCTTATAGTTCTCCAGGGTCTGGACGTACTTGAAGTACGTGAACATCGAGGGCCGTACCCGGTGAATGAACACGTCCCAGCCGCGGGCCGTGAGCTTCTCCATGACGTAACGGGTTGCTTCATCCTTGTCGATCTGTTTAACCTTGATCGGCATCCCTGTTTCGATCTGCTTCAGGATCACGTAGATCTTCTGAATGATGATCGGGGTGTCATCCTCAGTGGAGAACAGAATGATAGCCGGCTTCTTGGTCTTGTCAAATGCAAACGGGTCGTTGAAGATGCAACCACCTACGAACAGGTCCATCAACCAACCGGACTTGTAGTTGTGGGGCAGGGCACACCAGTTCCAGAACTCACCTCGACGGAATGCACCCACTTCGCCGGTCATTCGGTTGGCAGCGTGCCAAGGTGCCTTGATAGTACCTTCATCAGACATCACGTCTTCGAGTTCGGTGAAGGCGTTACGAACCGAATCAGCCAGCTTGAAGTTCACTGTACTGACAAAAGCAGGGTCTTGCTTGACATCCCCACCCATGTCGATGGAACCCAACTCACCTATGGTCAATTGCAGGAAGTGGTTCCAGTCCTGGATTTCTGATGCCTTAAAGGCAGCGCTGTGAGACGCTTTACGCAGCGTCTCCTTAACCTTTTCTTGGTTGATGTACTTACGCAGGTCGGTCAGACCACGGTTTACTGAACGAACGAGGACGTCTCGGTTGGGGTAATCACAGATCGATTGCAGGAAAGCATCGTAGAGCTTGTCATCTTTCCCAGCGTTGATTCTCAAGCGCTGTAGGAGATCGTTCTTGTCATATGGTTGTGAATCAGTGTTCGACAGCATCCACAACAAGGTGGATCGCAGTTGCATGATGGTATTGCGTTCGATGCCTTCATCTGCCGCCGCTTCAGGCACCTTGATGTAATCCATCGCCTTGCGGATGATCGGCTTGGAGGTCGATTCCCGTTTGTCATCAAGCAGGCTCTCTTGATACAGCAGTGTGATCGCCTTGACTGTAAACAGTTTGATATCCATCGTTACGCCTAATGGAAAATAGTAGAGGGGGAGTGTCTAAATGACGCTTAAACTGATCTTCGTACCAACGTGGCTCGAGAAAATTCTGAAGGCGTCTAACGAGGGCCTGAACGCAATTCTCGAACCGGAAATTTTGGGTCGCATACTATCGACTAACGACTTAGATTTCTACAAGTCGACGCAGCAAAGTCTGGCACAGATTCTGCCAGAATGCGTCGTCCAGTCGTTTGATACCGGCAGAAACGCACTGCCCGGTGAAGAGGGCGCCCCCCGCTACACCGGTAGCATCGCGACCGTTGCTGATGAGGATGGTAGTCTTTCTCGGCAATATTTGTATGGGAATTTACCGGATCAGGATGACCTGCCGATCCGGCCCGCCTTCAAGGTAGCACGGGTCGGCTACGACCACGTCATCCTGACGGTAGATCTCACCGAGGCTGCACAGGCAGACGCCCAAGGCAATCTTATGAAGGCCCTTCTGAAAGAACTGAGAGGGGCTCTACCGTTAGAAACAGTGTCCACGCTTCCGATCATGCAAAAGTGGTTGGAGTCGAGGACCGTTAACCAGCTCGCTTGCTAGGCGGTTAATCTTTAACCGAATAGTATGCAAGTTTACGTATCGGTTAGAAATAACCGAGTTCCGTAAAACCAACGCAGCAACTCACAACGGGAAATCATCAATATGCCAGCAATCATCGCCGGCTCCAAGGCCAAGCAGCACGAGAAAAAGGGCCTGGGCAGCCTCGTACAGCACCTGACCGACGATCTCCGCAATCGCGGCGCGTCGTTCGCCAACCCGGACTTCGCCGGCTCCATGGCCTCCCTGGAGTCCATCCCGTCCGACGTTCGTGCCAGCGCCATCCATGGCCTGCAAGAACACGCCGTCGCCCTGGAACACCTGGCCAACGAGTACGGTCTGAAGGGCCTGACTCCCGCGCAGATCACCGCCGGTGCTGTGGTCGCTAACGTCGCCGGTCGTCCGATCGACTACATGCGTCCGGCTATGAGCCAGGTCGCCGTCTCCCAAGAAGGCATCCACATGGTGGGTGTGGACGAGGGCGGTTCGGCCGGCGGCTACGGCTACGCTGACATCCACCCGTCCCTGGAAGCGTTCGACAACTCCAACCTGGTCGACTTCGTCGGTCTGTCGATCCTCTACAACATCCAGGCCGCGCGTCAGGACCAGTTCTCCGAAGCCTTCTTCCGTACCGTGGTGACCACCCCGGACAACGGCGGCGTCGACCTGGCCATCCGCAACCAGCTGGTCTTCAACCACTACCTGCACGGTGTGGACGGCACCCCGACCAACTTCGCGCAGAAGCGTCTGCTCGACGCCGCTCTGGACTACGAGATCCTGAGCGACCACAGCACCACCCTGCTGCCGGAAGTGCTGGAAGACGATTCCAACGCCGACTTCTTCGTTCCGGCCGCCGCCGTTGCCCCGCGTTACATCGACCTGGGCAACCGCACCGTCCGTACCGCTCCGCTGAAGATCGGTAAGCAGGTCGACCTGATCGGCATCAGCCAGAACAACCTGATCAAGAAGAACGGTGTTGCCGACAACACCGACTCGCTGGATCGGATGACCGGCCTGAAGAACATCTACCTGCAAATCGCCGACGGCGACGTGATCCGCTTCAACACCCTGTCCCTGCCGCGCTCCTTCTTCGTGAAGGGTCCGGAAGGTCGTGCTCGTCAGCAGATCCTGCACTTCTCCACCCGCAGCCTGCAACTGAACAAGCACACCGTGACCCAGGACGGCGGCGCTGTCACCAACGCCATCCTGAAGCAGATCGTGGACAACGACCTGGTGGTCAACCTGAAGCTGACCCTGACCGGCGAGCTGGACACCGAGTACGGCAACGTCTCCGTCAACGGCAGCCCGGTCGACGTGGTCGCCGTGTACAACGCCGCTCGCGAGAAGCTGGCGCTGGACGCCGGTGTCGGCAAGCAGATCGTGGACGGTCTGAAGCAACTGGCCATCATCGGCTGGGACCCGAACGCCCGTCTGAGCAACGCCAACCGCGCCGAGCGTGGCCTGCAACTGAACAACCAGGAGTACGTGGAGCGCTATCCGGTGCTGCTCGGCCCGCCGATGTCCATTCCGTCCCCGCTGATGGAAAACCGCGACGCCGGCGAGATGAACGCACTGATCGCCGCCACCCGCCTGCGCAACAGCAACAACGCGGTCACCAAGCTGCTGAACTACGCGGAAAACCTGGAAGCCTTCGTCACCATCACCGAAGAATCGATCGCCGAGGACATGACCCCGGAAATCGAGGGCATCGCGCGCTTCCTGGTTCGCCCGTGGCACCGCAAGCTGGACCTGCACCTGCCGGACCACATCAACAGCATCAAGTCGCAAGACCGCATCGCCGACGTCCAGGCCGTCCTGGTCAACGCGATCCGCGACGGTGTCTACGATGCCTACCGTGAGTCCAACATCAAGACCGCCCTGGACGCCCTGACCGGCTACACCGGCGAGAAGGTGAAGGTGCTGATCGGTACCGACCCGGTTCTGAGCCGCTACATCGTGACCCCGGGCGACACCCGCACCCTGGGCGACGATCTCGAATTCGAGAAAGTCTCCACCATGGACCTGCGCGTCGTCGGCAAGATCTTCTACACCTTCATCCGTGAAGGTGACGGGATCGACCCGCTGAACTTCGGTTCGCACATCTGGATTCCGGAGCTCATCTCCAGCGTCCAAGTGAGCCGCAACAACCGTCAGTTCCGCGAAGCGATGGTTCAGAACCGCAGCCGTCACGTCGTTCACCTGCCGATCCTCGGCGTGATCAACGTCACCGGCCTGCACGAAGCTGTGGTCGATCAGACCCAGTTTCCCGTTGTCACCTCCGAAGCCGACGATTCCACTGGCGGCGGCACTGGCGGTAACGGCACTGGGGGCACTGGCGGCACCGGTGGTGACACCGGCACCGGTAGCGGCACCCCGTAACCCGTAGTGGCGGTGTGAACTGCTGCGAGTAAGACGCATAAAGCGGGGCCATCAGGCCCCGCTTTATGCCGTTATGATGAAAACTATTTGAGTCGTACATTATGGGAGTGAACTGAGATTCCGAAAGAAGGAATTTTTAGCCGCTATGGCACACCAACCAGACCCATCCCGATCCTACATTGTGCAAGCCGCTCCAATTGTGCGCAATGTGGCGCACAATGGGCTTGGCGATCCGAATGATTTCCAGGTTACGTACCGGTATCAGAATCGGACTGATAAACTGGTGACCGTATCTCGCCGAGACGGGACACGGTTGACGATAAGACAAACAGACAGGGTACCGCCTAACGACGAATTCAGTATTTTGGTAACGTATTTTGGACCCGTTGATGTAATTATTGAATGCCTTAACCTATTAGATGAGAGTCAAGAAGACAGCCCTGAGACTCGAAAGATTATGAGGGCGTTCCATCGTGCAAGCGATCGACGTAGAGGTCGAGTGGTGACTGCGACGGTGGAGTATGTCATCAACGAGCAGCAGCTCGACGATGCAGGTGGTAGAGTTTACTTGACGGACCTTGATCTTATGCTCGAATGGAAAGGTCAAGGAAAACCCGTCAAGCACCCCTTCTCTTATGCCGAACGGGAGAAGAAGACGCTGGAGAGCATCTTGCCGTCTTACACCACTAGCTCGTATGCACTGATGATCAAGGCCGTGGACAACACGAATCGGGATCATTACTCTCATCGTTACATCAACATCGGTGGCGAGGTGTTCCAGATTCCAGTCGAGCGGGATATGGCCTACGTTACCGGCATACACGTGACCACCTGCCGGGCGGTCACGGACAGAGGGGTGCAAGATGAAAAAGGGTTGGAAACCAAGTACTACACCTACGAGGACGCAGATAAGAAGTTCAACCTGCATCGGACAGTAGAAGACGCCAAGTACGGCGGACCTATTGAGGAAGCATCCAAAGCCATCCTGAATGCTAGTGCAGCACGAATGCGACTGGAAGAACAGTCCATACGTTCGTGGCAAACTGAAGCAGAACGCGACATCATGGTGATGAAGGTGCAAACTCAGAAGCAGAAAGCCGAGCAGGAACTGGAAGCGTCCGCACAGCGTAGTCTCATGGAATGGGCCAAGGTGGGTACGGCCGTTCTAGGGGCAGCCGTGTCGCTCCTAACCATTTGGCAAAAGATAGGCATCAAATAACTAGGGCATCATCGATGGATACCAGGCTCTTTGGAATGATCGAAGAGGACGACTGTCCGAAGTTCAACATGGACGTGGTGAATGGGCTTGCTTGCAAGGACATCTACTCGTCGCAAAGTTATATCGAACGGATCATCCGCTGTGCTGAGCAGCAGTATCCCCCGGGGCTGGAGTTTGTTGGCTCCGTACGTTGCAGTCCTTACGAGGAGTACAACGAGATCACTCGGGTCCGGGGTGGACCGAACAGTTCCAAGCGGGTGTTCGACTTAGCTCAAAGCTACGTGTACCTCGTGAAGTTCAAGTTCCGCTGGGAAGGCAATGACCTGCATCCGAAATTCCTGTATTTGCCTTATGTCCGGCAAGGCGGGCTCATCAAGATCATGGGTAAAACCTTCTCGATGAGTCCGGTACTGGCCGATCGGGTGTTCTCAGTGGGGCTGGACGATATCTTCATCCCGATGCCTCGGGGTAAGGTGACGTTCAACCGGGAGCTGCACTTCTACCGCCAGGGGGCGTATGACCCTAACGACCCCAGGGACGAGTTCACCGGTACGCGGGTGTCCAAGTACGTCACGTGGTCTCCACTGCACAACAAGGGTGCCAAGAAGAACAAGAACAGCCGGAGTTCGATGATCCAGCTGGGTCGTGTTTACAGCACCCTCATGCATTACCTGCTGTGCAAGTTCGGATTTGATGAAACCTTCAAACGCTACGGCCATGCTGATGTTCAGGTCGTAACGCAAGAAGAAGCCACGCTGGAGAACTACCCGGAAGATCAGTGGACGGTATTCCGTTCTGCGAAGATCAAACCCGGTGGTGTGCGCATGCGTGAACAGGCGTATGAGCAAGTGGCCAGCAAGCTGGCGTTGGTGGTGCCGAAATACCAGGTAACCCCGTTGCTGGAGTTCATGGTAGCTGGCTTCTTCTACGTGGTGGATCATTTCCCTGATCAGATGGAGGTGGAGTACGTCCACACCACCTGGCAGTGGCGCGTGCTGATGGGGTACATCCTCTTTGGTGACGAGCACAGCCAGGGTAAACTGGAAGAGGATGTTGAGAGCCACCTGAAGTCGCTCGACGGGTATGTTGACTTCGAAGTCCGTGATAATCTACGGACTGCTAATATCGAATGTCAGCACATCTACGACTTGTTCGCCTTCATCATCGAGAACATGCCTCGCATGCTGATCGAGGAGTCCGGCAAAGTAAGCTCGATGTACGACAAACAGCTCATGATCCTGCGGTATGTGCTGTCTGACGTGAACAACATGATCTTTGAGTTCCTCTTCAAGATCACGAGCAACAACAAGAAGCAGATGACCAAGCAGGAACTGGAAAACATCATGAACGAGTACTTCAAGCCGAAGACCATCCTGCGCCTATCCGGTGGCAAAGGTCATGGCGAGATCAGCTCGGTCGCCAGTCCCAGTGACAACAAGTTCTTTAAGATTACCTCGAACCTGGTCCAACAGAGCGACACTGCTGGTAAAGGTAAGGGGCGTGAGACGAAACCGATTGACCCAACGATGTATCTCGACGCGTCGATCGCCGAAGTAGGTGGGTATTGTGTTCTGCCTAAATCTTCGCCGATTGGCAAGAGTCGGATCAATCCGTGGGTAAAACTTGGTGATTTCAACCGAGTTGAACGCAATCCTGAATTCAAGGATCTGTTGGACAGTGTTCAAGCAATGATTGAGCGCTGAAATTTAAGGGGTGAGAACCATGGCATTAGACCCTCGGGACTACTTTGACCCGATGTTCCAGCTACTCGCCGACATCATCTTCCAGACTCGCTACGACAATCCTGTCCGCGAAGAATATTGGAAGATGATGTCGCAGCGCGAGTGGAAGAATCGTGAATTCGAAAACTTGGTCTGGGGAGCGTGTGACTTCCTGGTCGTGGCCATGCTTCGTGCGGATCGTCGTACGAACGAGAAGGAAGTGGCCGTCGACGTGGCCCAGGAGTGGATCAAGTACGATCTGGCCAACCTCCTGGCGGAAGACCGCGAATGGGGTAGCATGGTCGATGACGACATGTACCACAAGGCCAAGCAGCTCAACCGCGACCGCGAAAGTCTGATCCGTGACATCAAGCGTACGCTGGACGAGGAAGAGCGTCGTAACGATCGTGGGGGGCGTGGTCGCGACTTCGATCGCTCTGTGCGGGAAGAGCGTAGCCGCGATGTAGGTCGTCGTGACAGTGGTCCTCGTCCGGGTGAGCGCTTCGCCAACAACCGGGGTAATGGTGGCAGTGCAACAACGCAGCGACGCTCGGGTCTGGCTGCCGTGGCTGAGACCCAAGCCAGCGCGCAACGTCGTGAGCCGGCTCGTGAGGAGCCGCGTGAACAACCGCGGGCACGCGACGAAGGACGTCGTTACCAAGACGAACCGGCACCGTCTCAGACACGTGCCGATCGTTACAACATGCCCAAGCTGGATGGTCCCGACTTCACCCTCGCTCGTCCGTACGATGAATTCGTCCAGGATGGCGAGATTTGGGTTCCTGCGCACCTGTCTGGGTGGACGGTCACGTGGGACCAAGTACACCCATTCGAAACAGCCTTCAACCCCGAAAAACAAATGCGGTTCCACGTTAAGGGAACCGACGGAACAGTAAGAGAGGAGTTCCTGGACATGACACGAGAGATGGATTACCTGCGTCACGAAGTACGGGTGCCGAAAGGTGGTCAACCACCTCGTCAGCGTGATATCAGCAATTACGCCGGTGTCGACGAGGGCAATCCGCCTCCCGCCGAAATGCCGACTGAATCTGCCCGTGTCGTCGCAGCGTCTCGTCTCCCGATCCGGCAGATTTACGATGCCGTGAGCACCACGGAGTCGATCGAGTCCGCTGAAATCCATGCTCAGTTCAAGGGTTCCCTGCAAGGTCCTGGTGTCTACGTGCACAGCTACGCGCTGGTGCGCCCGATCCCGACCAACCTCAAGCGCTACCCGGCCATCGAGAACCTCTCCAGTGCCACCAACCTCACTGACCTGGCTGAACGCATGCAGGCTGCCCATGAAGAAGCCGACGGCGCTATCTGGGACTTCCTGGACGAGCGTTTCCGCAGTGCGGTACAGAAAGTCGCTCGCAATGTCTTCGGCATCAAGGTCACCTTCGACAACTTCACCGGCAGCTACAAGCAGTTCATCAACTGGCTGAAAGAGAAGAAGGGCGAAGCGTTCGCACGCGACTTCTCCAAGCGCACGGCAGAACTGGTACCGGTGCTGACCGAGCACATGGACGAGGAAACGGCGCGGTTCTACCTGACCGATGCACTGGACATTACCGACGAGGAGTTCAACCTCAATCGTCCGAACATCCTGTGCTTCCGCGACTACTACATCGTCGCTGTGGTGCCGTTCACCACCTACGACCTCGAAGTCAAGCTGACCGAAGACAGCCAGACGGTCAACAAGGAACGCCAGCCGCAGCTCCACAGCCTGCTCACTCGTCTCTTCAATGAGAAAGTGCTCAAGGACTTCACCGGTCCGACTGTGTACCTGCTCACGACTGATCGCATCCGGGTCGAGGTCATCCGTGCACCGTACGACGATGACCAGTTCCTGATTCGTAAACTGGGTGCCTGAGCACCTATAGTTTGACGAAACCCACTGGAGCCTATTAGGCTCCAGTGGTACCCTTTCTTTTTTTGTCTCAGGAACGAAAAACATGCGTAAGGACGACTTGGTTGACCTCGTGGCATTCTCGCCGTCGATGGAAGATGCCATGAATTCGATCCCTACGGAAGCGCCTACCGGCGAATCCAAGAAAGAGATCGAGTGGGAAATCTACGGCCGTATTAAAGACCTCGGCGATCTGAAGAAAGCTGAACGGTCTGAACTCCAGGAACAGTGGGGTATTCCGATCCATCAGTCAGAGAAGAACGTAGCCTCTGGTAATATCCGAGTGCGTTCCATCAACGACGAGAAGTACGTCCTTACCAGCAAGATCAAGGAAAAGGCCGGCAACGATGAGGTGGAAGAAGACACCACTGAAGCCCGCTTCATGCATTTCAAGAAGCTAGCTGATGCTGGGCTGCGTAAACAGCGGTTCTTCTTCCCCATCCCAGGGAGCGACTTCATCTGGGAAGTGGATGGCTTCTACAATGCCGTCGGTCAGCTGCAACCCTGGGTCAAGATCGACCTGGAAGTGGATCGCGACTTCGATCTGGACGAGTTGCCTGAACTACCCTTTGAGATGGAAGACGTTCGGGTTATCCGTCCGGGTAAGAAGAATGAAGAAGATCTGGCTTTCGTGCGCCAACTCTTCGATGAGTTCTTCAACCTGGACAACGTTCTTAAGGACAAGCACGCGCCTGAACAACCGTCAGTCGAATCAGACGAAGCACCGACACCTGCACGACTGGAAGAACTCGTGGAACACAAGAAGTTCTTCCAAGACCTGTTGGATAGTATCTCGTCAGCCCGTAACTTGCTTTCCTTCAATGAGAGCAAGCCAGAAGGTGCGCTCAAACAGCTCCTGGAAGAGTGCAGCATGGCCATCACCAAGCTGCTCAATCAGAAGTAAACGACATAAACCCCCATCCCGGAGCATTGAAGCCCTGGGATGGGGGTTTATGTCGTCATTGGGTCGGAGGCTGGACAAGAACCGCTTGTAGGAAGTCCAGGATGCTCTTAATGATCCCCGCGATGGTATCGCCATCCATCTTGCCACCATTACTGGGAATGGCAAGTGTCATGATGACAGCAACCACCAGAATCACCAGGCAGACACCCAAAGCAATCGATCGTTTCTGCTGATCATCATCTTTGGGAGGTGCCACTGCCACAGGGGTCAGTATAGGCGTATCCGTTGGAGGGATGATCTTAGCTTTACGGTTGTCGATCCCAGCAGCCAACAGGAACGCTTGTTGCTCTGCTGGCATGGAATCGATGGCCGCTTGGAGATCGTCACCGGTGGACTGATCCGTCAGTTGTTTATCTTCAGCCAGGAAGCTATTGACCAGACGTACAACATCCATACCCCAAGGGAAGGAAGCCAACGTGTTGGCACCCACCACACGTACAGCGTCTGTGAGCTTCATGTCTGTTCACCTTCTTCGATGCACTTCTCTTAGCAGGTTAACGGCCTTGTAGTAGACAACAGCAATGGCGTCTATGCAGTGTTCATCCAATACTAGCGGATTGACATCACGCGCGTAGGAGACTTCTGTTAGCGCGAGTATGGCTTCGCGCATGGGCTCCTTTCCGACGTAAGACGATGCCTTGACCGCTTTCTTAGCCGTCGTTGGCGGTACCATCTCCACTTCTAAGTTGGGACTGTAGATCCAGACCTCTTCTTCGATGGCCTCCGTGATGGTGACCCTTAGACGGAAATAGGTATCGATGTTCAAGTGTGAGAAGGGACCCTCACTCAGTACAAACCCTGGGTTAAATTCCTCCAGCAACCACCGAATGAACTCCCTCAGGACAGGACGCCTGGAGTAGAGCGATCCTCGAACACTGCCTATCCCGTCGAAACGTCCCTCTGCACGGCTGGCTGTGCACGTTTCGGCAAACGCAATATGCAAGTGTCCAGTCCGCAGATCAAGCTCACCAATCGCTGCACCCATGGTGTTGGTACCATTGTCGATACCCAGGATGGTGGCTATCCAACCGTTGTCTGGAATTTTGATCATGGTAAACCGATGGGACTCCAGGGAGTCCCATCGTGCTCCTTATTACTGGATAAGGGTAGCCGTGGTGATCTCCTCGGCCCCGAGCAGCGGCTCGTTGGCACCCAGTTCGACCTTGAAGTCGAAGCCTTTGGAGTAGTACACCAGCTCGTAGTGGCCACCGACGAAGGTGGCGACTTGACAAGCAATCGCTTCCTTGAAGTTGGTATTGCCTGACGGTGTCGGCACCGAGACCGTGCGATCCACAGCAGTGCAGAACGCGAACTCGGAGATGACCGCATAGTTCTGGTCGTTGTACATGATCTTGGCGACATTGTAGAGTTCTTGGACATCGAACTCCGTGAAGTTCACCGAGACCACGGCGCTGGCCGACAGGTAGGCGCCACTGGTGCTCACTGCCCCGGTATTCGGGATGTCAGGCCATTCCGGGTTCAGGTTGGCGGTGGTGGGGATGTAGTCGGTCGTAGTGGATTGACCGTCTTCGACCACCGTCTTCTGAAGCTTCGGCACGACATCAGTCATGTCGATGCGTTTGCCGTAGTACGCGTAGTAGTTACGGTTGTTGATGTTGAGCGTCTTACGCAGGGCGTACTTCGGGCGCTGATCTGGGGTCAGGTCGTTGTTGGTGTCACGCAACACGAACGGGATCTGGCCGTACAGCGCTGCGTGATCGGCCTGGTGATCCACTGGAACGGTCAGCGGGAAGTTATCGGTGCCGGTAACGGCGCGGTGACCACGGTTGCCGATGCACAGGATCGCCAAACGAGGCATCTCACCTTGGTTCAGCGTGGCATTGGCCTGGATCTCCAGCTTCTCATTGAGCGTGGTGTGCTCTTTGATCGTGAACGGCAGGCCCAGGTGAGCGCAGGTCTGGAGAAATGTGGACCAGAGCGTAGTGCAGATGGATTGCATGGATTAACCCTTTCCAGGTAAGTGAGTGTTGGCCTGTCGATCACATGTCCAGAAGAGGACCGTTGTCGATGCGCAAGTTGGAGAGTGTGAATGCCTCCGGGTCATGGTAGTGGATCAGCCATGTACCGGAGAGATTGCCACAGTATTCCGACAGTTCCACTGCCAGAACGTGAGAGTAGCTTGCGAAGCCCGTGAAATACTCACCTTGGTTAAACCCATTATAGAGTACCTTCGATTGGTAAACATTGAAGGGTCTTACCGAGGCATCACTGACCCAGGCATCCCCGGTCAGTTTACGAGCAACTTCCACGAAAGGCGTGAGCTGTGTCAGGACATCGCCTTTCTTGAGCTTCTTGATGGGGTACGAGACGCAAGTAGCGTCAATGGAGCGATCCACTGCCAGTTCGATGGGCACCTTAGGACCCCCGATCTGATCGAAGTAGTCCATCATCGCCAGACGCTGTTTGATAGTCCGTCCCAGCAGTTCCATCACGGGGCGAACATGCACACGCGCACTGCCCAACCAGATCAGGTGATCAGGGCTAACAGTGATGATGAAGTCCTTGATGCCTTCGTCGAACGAGACCGTGGGGACTCCATCCGGCACATCGGCATTGTCGAAGCCATTCATCTGGATAACCCTGACTGCCTGATCCAGTCGGCGCGGTGCAGGGGATATCTCGACCAGGTCAGCGTCCAGGTAAAGGCTATACTGCGCATTCAACGCAGCGAGGATGCCTTCCTTACTGATGTCGGAGGTGTCGATCATCGGGGAGAAACCCAGGGCAGTGCCCAGGTCCAAACGACGATACTTCACCACCGCAGCCCCTGTCCAACCCACCTTGTCCGTGGGCTTGATCTTGACGGCCGTCAACGACCCTTCAATCACTTCGGGTAAACCGAATTCCAGCTGACTGCTTTCGTACGCAGCCAGGTTGGTGTGGTTGATGAGATCGAGGAACAGTTCTTGGGAAGGTTTGTCGTAACGATAAACCTGTTCGAACATTGTCAGACTCCTGAGGGGGCGTGGAGGCCATCGAGCACGGTGTTGGTAAGGATGTCACGCAGCGGGATGAGGGGGATCACCTCGGTGTTGAGGTTGAGTTCCACCTGTCCGACCCAGCGCAGCGACTCCGGTTTGGCTTTGAGCGTGTAAGGCGTGTTAGCGACGACTTCCAACTCGAAGTCATTTTCATCGAACACGATCCCCACTGTCTCACTGATCACCGCCAGGATGTCTTGTGTGGTCGAAGGCACTGGGGTACGAATGGCGTACTCGAAACCCAGCACTTGACCGACATCCAAGCGGTTGTACGTGAAATCAGCCTCACCTTTGTAGATCTGCTTGTCGAACTTATTCCGCGGCTTGAATGCCTCCAGTCGCACCTTGGTCGCACGACCCCCTAGCGACGTGACCTGCTTGACCCGAATCTGGTTCGGATTGAGCATTGTGCCGCATGCTTCGTTGATGATGACCAGCAGTGCCGCCAATGGCGTCATCCGCAATAGTCTTTCGGGGGTGAAGTTCATAGAGGGTTCTCAGCAGCCAGGATTAGGAAACCCGGTAGTCGATCGTCATCTCACCCACGTACATCATGGACGTTGGCTTGATGTTCACGGTGATGGTGCGTACCTCACCTGCCGCCAAGGTCGGCAGAGGTTCAGACACCACATCGTTGGACTCGAGGTAGAAGCCCAGGCGTTGAGCCACAATGACCGCCAGGTCCACAGTGGTCTTCGCTGTAGCGCTGATCACCTCCACCACCTCAAAGTCCTGCATCCTCAGCATGTACCGACGACGATAATGCAACTGAACAGAACCGGAGTAATGTTCACTGTTAGCAATGGACAGGGTGATTTCGGTGTTGTCGTACTCGTCCTCCGCGCTGGAGACCAATGGAGTAGACCAGGTCACTTCGCCAGCTGTGATGGGATACGACAAACGAGCGCTGTTCAATCGATTGATCGACTCGAGTAAACGAGGGATCGGAGGCAGGCTGTCCACTTCCCCATCGGCGGGGTAGTTCATGACATCCAGCTGACTTACCTGGATGACTTCGGACAGCGGTTTAACGCGTTCTTTGAGTTCCACCTGCACTTGTCCGACCCAGCGTAAAGATCCTGGGGCAGACTTAAGCGTGTAGAGCGAGGTACCGAGTGAGATGTTCTCCGAGACATAGTCCAGTGGATCGAAGACGATGTCGAACCGGTCAGCGATCAACGCCACCAGGTTCGTCGCGGTCATTGGCAAGTCCACTGTGAAGGTCATGTTCTTGCCGGCGAAGTACTCACTCATTACCAGACGGTTGTACGTGAAATCCACGCTACCGTCGTACTTCCAGGATTCGATGGGAGCCAGGGTCTTGTCCACGGAGAGGTTTATCTTCGTGGCACGCAGACCTGCGGAAACGGGCGCACCGATCCGCAGGTCATCTACATCAAACCCGTCCTTCATCTTTTCCTGGATGATGCTCTTCAAGGCGGCCTTTGGAGTCAGCTTGAGCAAATCCAGAGTGTCGGCCATGTATTACGTCTCTTGTCCAGGATCAATGGTACGCACGGCATCATCCGTGGAGCGCGGTACGCTCATGTCGACTGTCCTTACATTGGTCAAATCGACCCCGTTCTCAGGCTCATAGGTGGAGCTCATGAGCGAGGTGAACAGGTTACTGATAGGTACCGTTTGGATGTAGCCAAACTCATGGGTCGAATTGGGCTGCAACGCATCGGCCAAATCGATCAGGTCCTCATCCGGTATCCAGGCATTCAACCCCAACCGAATGCCTCTGGCTGTGGAGAAGGACCGTCCCACCACTTTGTAGTTAACGCCGATATCCCACTGAGCGTTCAACTCGAAGTAGCTTTCTGCCGAGTTAATGAATGCCTTGGTCAGCGGGAAGAAGAAGCGTTCCTGACCATGGGCTTTCAGGCTACGTACCGTGGGGAAATGCTTACGGATACGCAGTAGGTGGTCACCCTTTACGCTCCGATCGCCCATCCGCAAGTACGGCCTGTCGACAATTTTAAGCGAACCACTGTTGATTTGCTGGATGAATTGGATGCTGTAGCTGCTCAGTTGCCCCATCAATTTCAAGTGGGCGGCATGCACCTCTGCCAGGCTCTTGGTGGTGGTGATATCCTGACCCGTCGCAGCGGTGTAGATATCAGCAGCCAGCAAGTCCAGTTCCAACTCCGACAGGTTCTCGATTTGCAAAGAGCGCTCTGCAAACCAGGACTCATAGTCCTGACCTTGCTCGATGTCAATCCCGTAGTTCATGTAGAACCGGTCAGTCATCTGTTTGACTTGACCGCGGGTGACCAGATGCTGTTGGTAGACGGCCAGGTCATTGTGCCGCAACATAGCGGTGTGGATGTCCTGGCAGATCTCCTTGAACGCATCAACCGAGATGTAGTTACGGATATCGGGTTGGTTGGCCAGCGCCGCCTGAATGAAATACTCAGGGACGTACGTCGAATCCACGATGCCTCGGAGTTCCGCGGCAGTGGGCATCGGTACCCTCCGCACGCGTTGCGCGTCCAAGTAGGGTACTTGCAGCAGTTCGATCCCCCTGGCCTTGTTGTACACGTACAGGTAGAGGGTGAATGCATCCTTCGCTGTGAGTCGCATCATCTCCCCGGTGCCGGGATTGTTGATGGACAGGACAGCGGTGTAACGGCCGACATTGGAGAAGTACAACCAATGGCTCATGAGCACTTCAGAGAGGGTGAAGGGCTCAGCATCGGTTTTGTCGAGGACGTTACTTTCCAGTACCTTCGTTTGAAGGACAGAGGCACGCGAGTTACGCATGGCCAACGGAATGTTAATAGACGCCTCCGTCTCGACCTCCGCGTTGGCACGGGCGAGATCACTCTCCATCTCCAGAACATCGGGTACGCTACGTACATCAGCACCCAATGCCGCACTGAGACCGTTGATGGAGGTCCGGCGCATTTCGATATCAGGGTAGATCTGATCCGGCTGCGGTGTGTTGTTGTGCCGAATGTCGTATTCGGCCAACGGGAACCGGCGATCGGTCAAGACCTTTTGCGTTAACCAGTCGAACGTATCAATCTTACCTGGGTTGAGATTGATGTACTTGATGTTCCTGTAGAAGAACAGCTTCTGCTTCTGGTTCAGGTAGTCCAGATACGGATCAAGTCGTCCAAAAGAAGTCAAGTATTGTTTTATATGGAAACTGTGAGCGTAATCCGTCTTAGCGTTAGCCAGACGGATGTTGAGGATTGCCTTGGGCAGGTGGGCAAACAACACACCCCATTGTCCTGACACGAACAGACTGTCCGTCAGGCGGTAATCCTGTACGTTCCACGTTACGAAGAAAGCGTTGATCCACGCCTGCAACATGGGAATAAAAGTGATTTCATTGTCCTCTACCAACGTCTTATCGTAGTAGAGAATGGTATGGTCGTCGGCCTCTATTGCCTGATCAATGTCGATCGGGTTAAGGATGCCGAGTATGAGCCGTTCTTGATCGGGGTACCGGGAATACAGCTCTTCGTAGTAGCGACTGCGGTAGGTGAACTCGCGTTTGGTCGCCCGATGTTCCTTCAGGTTCTCGACGGTAAAGTCAATCGTTTCTTGGGTATCCAACGAAGTGATGGTCATCATGGCATCGGTCGGGTGGTATTGCCCGGCCAAGTTCATGTAATACTTCCACGTCCTCGGTTCTTTAGTATCGACCGCAAATTTCGCTGCTAACACAGGGTCGGCAATGAGTCGTTGCTGTGCCGACAACCACGCGTTGATCGCGTTGGCGGAGTCTTCACTTTTGATAACCAGTGTACTGGCAAGGTCGAAGACGCCCTTTAGGTAAATCTCGTAGTACGCACTGGACATCAAGAGCGTCCTCTTAATTGTTAATGGAGCAACAGATGAGCGAACTGGCCAAGCACCCCAAGCTGTCGACGTTCAAGTCGATGGGGGATGACACTGAAGCCGTTACGTCGAAGTTGGTCAAATCCAACGTCGCTTCCAATGGTAGCAGCCGCGGTCCTGGAAAGAACCGTCCTATGACCATGCCGCAAATGAGTTTGCTCAGTAAACTCATCGGCAAGACTGCATCGAACATCAACGATGCGAAGAACCTTTTCCAGGTTCTGCCGGACATGGATTTGGCTCGCCAGATCCTGGTCTCCGCCATCCTTTCGCCTACCGACTTGGTGAGCACAACCCTCATTTATTCTCTGGCCGACAACGACCTGGATGACAACCTCACAGGCCCAATGTTGCGGGAGGTCAAGGAGTATTTTGAGAAGACCTATAGGATAAAGAAGCTTCTCCCTGAGATGCTCAGCGATGCGCTGTTCATGAAGGGCTCTTATCCGATGCTGGTGCTGCCAGAGTCCACGATCGACCAAGCGATCAACTCCACCGGGCGATTCTCCATGGAATCTCTGCGTGACGAGATCGACGAGAGCGGCCTGTATCGCCCGCTGGGTATCCTGGGTATCCCAGACCAGGAAGGTAACTATAGCGTCTCGCACGAGTCGATGTTCAACCTGTTCAACTACGACAGTGGTAGGGTCAGCAAATTCACCCAAGAACAGTTCAAAGTCAAGGCTGACACCATCTCGTTCGAAACCTATGCCACGGACGGTAGTCGACAGAAGAAACAGCTGAAGATCAAGGGTGGTATCACAGTCACGGACAACATCAACGTCCTGAAGAACCCCATGCTGCAAGACCGTGCGCGACAGCATCGAGTCAGCGAGATTTATGGCGCTCGATTCGGCGGTAAACGCCGCCGGACGACACCGCCGGGCGGTACTACAGTGTCCCATGAGGGCAGTCCTGTCCAGGGTGGCGTGGTGCAGCTTAACAATGCCCTACCTACGGCCAGTGTCAAAGCCCAGAAGCCGATGGGACTGGACCGTGTGGAGCAGACCTTTTACAAAAGTCGCAACTACGCTCAGGTACCGATCCAGCCCCTGCTGACGCCACGCCAACTGGATCGCGCCAGCGTAGGTCATCCGCTGGTGATGCACTTGCCACCTGAAGCAATCATCCCGGTACACGTGCCGGGTAACCCGCGCCAGCATGTGGGTTACTACGTTTTCCTGGATGTCAATGGTAATCCACTGACCATCACCTACCGGGACGATTACTACGCAGACGTGCGTACGTCCATGTCGCAAGACCCAGACATGACCTCGCAGTTGTTGACCATGAACGTCCGTGGTCAGAATGGCCGGACAGACTGGAACAACAACGAGATCGATGAGCTGCAACGGGCGTATGTGGAGATCGTCGAGAACGATCTGCTCAACCGACTGCGCAGTGGCATGATGACAGGCGAGTACGAACTGTCCCGTGTCGAGGAAGTCTATCGCCTCATGTTCTCCAGGGCCATGTCCCAGAAGAACACGATCTGCCTGTACGTTCCAGTCGAATTGATGGTCTACATCGCCTTCGACTACAACGACTTTGGCATCGGTAAATCGCTGCTGGAAGATGGCAAGATTCTGGGCTCCATCCGCGCCACCATCCTGTTCGCCAACACCATGGCAGCCGTGAAGAACGCAGCGGGTACCCAGACGATCACCATCACAGTGCCTGAGGAAGACGAAGACCCGTATAGCACGGCTGAGTTCATGCTCGGCGAATACGCCAAGCTGAACCGCGATGCTTTCCCCATTGGTGAGACCCACCCGGTGGATATCATCACGCACATGCAAAATGCGGGTAAGAACATCGTCGTCCAAGGTAACAGTGCATTCCCGGAAGTCAAGTTCGACGTGGAAGCCCGTGAGGGTTCCCAGAAGATGATGGACAAGGATCTGGATGATGAGCTGCGTCGTCGGCACATCCAGATGTTTGGCTTGACGCCGGAGACCATGGAAGCCTCCACTGGCGCTGACTTTGCCACCACAGTGGTGAACCAACACCTGATGCTGCTCAAGCGAGTGATTCAGTACCAGGAAGACTTCCAGCCGTTCTTGGAAGACTTCCACCGTACCTACATCCTCAACTCCGGTGCTATCCTCGATAAGCTGCGTGAAATCGTCGAGGAGAACAAGAACTACTTGCCGGAGGAATACACCAAGAACGGCACCCAGGATGTCGAAGCATTCATTTATGACTTCGTCATGTCGATGGAAGTTACCCTACCACAACCTGAAACCAACCGTATCGAAGATCAGATGCATGGTTACGAAACGTACACCACCGCAGTGACCACGGCAGTGGATGCGTTTATCAACCAGGAAACCATCGAGACCTTCATGGGTCAAGGTCTGGAAGAGCACATCGACAGCATCAAGAAATCCATCATTGCGATGTATCAGCGCAAGTACCTGCGTGAGAAGAACATCCTGCCGGAATTGGATGTCTTCAATGCGCTCACTGAAGAGGATGGCCCTGCCTTTATTCTTCTCGACGAGCTGCGTGAGTACAATGATGGCGTGCTCAAGACCATCGAAGGGTACCTTCAAGTGTCCATCGATTCGGCAAAGAAACGCAAAGATGCTATCGAAGCCAATATTAAACAGGAGCTGGATGCCCTGGGTGGTGGAATGGGTGGCGATGGCGGCTTCGGGGACGATGGCATGGGAGGGGGTGATGACGGTATGGGTGGAGGCCTGGACGATGGGTCAGGTGACCTGGGTGGTGGCGACGGTGGTCTGGACGACGCTCTTGGTGGTGGTGATGACACTGCTGCTCTTGGTGACGACATGGATGCACTGGGAGGTGAAGGAGACCTCACTGGGGCGGAGGGTGAAGGTGGTGATGCTGGACTAGACGCCGAAGGTGGAACCGAGGGAGGTGAAGCCGGTGCAGAAGGTGCTGAGGGCGGAGAGGCTTCCGCACGTGCGCTATCTGCCGATGCTGATCTGGACTTGGAGGTCGAAGCCCCGGCCGAAGGTGAAACAAGTGAGCCAACTGCCGAAGAACCCGCAGCCAATGAAACCACGGAACCGGAGGTGACCGAACCGTCCAGCGCAGAACCTTCGGGTGATGCTGATCTGGATAACCTCGATCTGGAACTGCCCGAGGAAACTGGTACCTCTGAAGAACCTGCTACAACAGAAGAGGAACCAGAAACGCCTGAACCGGTAGTCGAAGAGCCTCAACCGGAAACGGAAGAGGAAGAAGCTGCGCCGGCTGAAGGTTCTGAAGAAGAACCTGAAGTGCAGGACGGCACTGATATCCCCGACCTCCCCGAGGTGCCCGAAGAGGAGCAACCCGAGAAGGAAGAGGAAGAAGACGAGGATAAGGACAAGGATAAGTCCTAACCTGAACGGCATAAATGGGGGAGCGCAGTGCTCCCCCATTTATGCTCTTATGCCAGAGTCCGACGGTTTTCAGGCTTCATGCCTTCATTCAGCATGGCCACCACTTTCGCAGCCGCTTCGGCTTTGGTGATCTTGCCGTCCTTGTTCAGGTCCAGGCCCTTGTTCTGAAGGTAAGCCTTGGTGCCCTCGGTAAAGAGGTTGTAGTCATCCGGTTTACCGACAGCAGCGGGCCAAAGTACTTTCATGTACAAGTCGCTGACGTTGGAGATCTTACCAGCCAGAGGCTTGAAGTACAGGTACACGTACTCCAATTGTTGCTCGGCGGTCATTTTCACAAGGGCGTCGATGGTGGTGCCGATGTCCTGAGCCGCTGCGGCACCGAACTGAATCAGGCCGTAATACGGAGCACCGGCGCCGTTCTTGATGGTGGGGGAGAAGGTACGACCGGTCTCAAAGGCCATGACGGACATCAGTTCCGACGCGGCGTTCGGGTAGGTCATCTTCAGGTCGGCTGCCATCTTTTTCACACGTGCCACGAAAGCAGGCGAAACTTTGGCCGACCAGGCGATATCGAGATTATCCACGGAAGTGCTCCTGGATTGCTTGGCATCGGCCAGTGCAGCCTGCCAAGCGGAGTTGGACACATTGCCCCAGAGGCCATCTACGATGCCTTTATAGTAACCGGCATCCTTAAGGTCCTGTTGCAGTTTCATCAGGGTAGCGGTGCTCATCAGCTGATCCCCAGTAGTTGTTTCGCCTCATCAATGCGATTAGCGAAGTCTTCCTTGGCTGCCATCACCATGCGCGTCCGATCAATGAAAGCCTGGTCGCTGTACAGGTACTGACCTTCGCTATACTTCCACTGAGAAAGGCGATTCTGGGAGGCATCCAGTTCGTAACCACGGTAGCGCAGTTGCTGAGAGACCAAGGCAGCTGGCTTACCGTCCGTGGAACGGAACAGGGTCAGATGACTCACATTATCCACGCCCAGCTGCCCCCCTGCACTGACCATCAGGGCGTCCTTGTAGGGCGAGAAGGCCGCGTACAGATCTACCAGGGTATCGAGCTGGTTAGGGTCTTTCGACCTTACCTGGCCGATGAAGTTACTGATGCACAGCTGCTCCAGCATCCGCACGTTCATGCCTTCCGGCGTGGCCTGGAAGTAGTAGGTGGTAATCTTGGGTGCAACGGGGTTGACGTACTGGAAGTTGTCCTTGTAGTCGACCTCATTGACTGGCTGCTTACGGAAAGCCAGCACCTGATAACCGATAATGCAGTACTTGGAAACGCCCTGGAAGTTGTAAACCTCGATTCGGCTGATCCGACAGTAAACATCGTCGTCGACCAGATCACCGAAGCCATCGGTGAACGTCAATCGGCGGGCGTAGAACAAACCCCGATCGAGGCCTTGGTAGTTCTCCGCAGCATCGGGCATGAAGGGTTTGCCCACTTGTGGAAGTGACATGGTGACCCCTTATTTCTGGAGGATGTGGAAGTCGTTGATCAGGGACAGGCGCATCTCTTCCTTATCCGGCACCGTCTGCACGCTGTGCTGGATATAGGACGGGATGATCAGGACGTCACCGGCTCTGGGGCGGAAGTCGAAATTACCGAAGTACTCGTCGCGGATTTGCCGCGGGTAACCACGACAGGCATTGCCACGCGGGTCGTAAGCAAGGAGCGTCGCGTTGGAGTCATGCGGGTAGAGGATGGTGGTGATAGACGAGTCGCCATGCCAATGGGCTCCGAGTTCTTGACCAGGTTTGAACCATTTGCCGAAGGTGTCGACCCGAAAGTCAGTCAACTCGAAACCCATGGCTGAAGCCATGAACTGTTTCACCAGGGGCGGCAGGATTTCATCACGCACTTGTTGCACGAGTGGCGTGGTGTCATCGACCTTGTGCGGTACACGGTCGTCATTGTGGGTAAGGCAGTGCAAAGCAATGACTTCAGAGGCCAGAGCCTCCAGATCGATCAGGTCCTTGACGTTAACCACTGCCAGGGAGGATTTCCACGGGGTGATGATTTGCATGTTGAATCTCACTCATTAAAGGTCGTGGCGCAGGTAGTACTCATGCAGCAGCGACAGCCGCACGTCTTCCTGCACGTAGGAAACGCTGTGTTGCAGATAGCTGGGGAAGATGTACAGCTCCCCTGCTTGAGGGGAGATGCTCACTGTTCCCATGAACTTGTTGCGAATCGGCTTCGGATAACCGCGCCCGGCATTGACCAGCGGACTGAAGAAGTTGATCCCCGAGGGAGAGTCTCCCGGATAGAAAATCGCTGAGATACAGGAGCCGGGGTGATAGTGCGGGAACAGACCTTCGCCGGGCTGTATCCATTTGGCGTTGCACTCCACATCGATCTCAGGGATTTCATAACCCCACACGTCTTTGGCGTACTCCTGCACCGCCGGGGTGATGACGCTATTGCGCAGTCGCGTGATGGCAGGAACGAACTCTTCCCCTACGAACTGCTGGGCACCGTCTTCGTTGTTAGTCAACATGGACAGGTAGTGAATCTCTTCTGCGAGGTCGTGAAGACTGTACTCCCCACAATCTTGCACCTGTATTCGACCAATCTGTATCTTCCAGGGCTCGAGGTATTGCACTTAAGTGTTCTCCATCATCTTAAGAATGACATCTTGGATACCTTCTTCTGTGCACTCAAGGCGCCAGTACTCTGCTGTTTGAGGTGCCCACCCTTTATCGATCCAATCAGGGAGGTCGTCCAGCCGTTTCAGGATGGCGTTATAAGTGGCTGGATCAGCTTGGTAGGGCTTGAAGTACTGGTCATGTCCTAGAAACAAATCAGGATCACTTAGCGTTTCCAGAAGTGGAATGCCGTAATGCTGTTCGTTTAAGGTGGCGTAGATAATGGCGACAGCGTAGCTCTTTGCCGGGTAGATCAACGGAAAGGTCGCTGCTTCGAAGTATTTCAGCGCATTCTCTACGAGCTCATCCTGGATAATGATCTCCATCTTGGAGAAATCATCGGGGTGATCCTGGACAAGGTCTTCGTAAAGACGCTGGTATTGCTTGTAGACAGGCTCACTCATCTTCACGCACCGGATTTGTGATGGGAGTCAAGTCCCATCGGTTCTTCATGTCGAGCAGACACGTGTCCAGGCGGAGCGTGTCCATGATCAACTGCGTATCGCCACGGGCGCAGTTGTCAAAGAAACAACATTCTCCACAATCGGGATGGTCAGCGTACACTTCCAAGTGTTTGTAGTACATCTGCTCCTTAAAGCTGATAAGCTCATCAGCATCCCAAGGGCGTGGGAACTTGAAAGGATCGATGAACATGGGAAACTTTTCCATGAGCACCGGGACGTAGTACAGTTCACCCTTGTGATAGGCGAACTCCAGGCTATCCGACACGGTAGGGATCAGGTAACGGTTGTACTGGGTGTCGTTACATTCTTTCATCCCGTCTGTGAATAGACGAAATTCCCGGAGGAACTTCTGTCGGATCATGATCTCTTCCAACCCAAGCCTGGAATGCGGGAAGTTGTACTCGACCAATTTAGGCACACCCAGGTCCAATTCATGGGCCAGGCGGTTGGTTTCCAGGTGGAAATCCTCCGCGGTGGCATTGGTCATGTTGATCCCCAAGTACAGAAGTTTGAACTCCGTCTCATGCAGATTGTCTCGGATGATTCCGATCCTTTCCCGCAGCATGTTGGTGAACTTCTCATTACGGATGTTCTTAAGTGTGGCTGGCACGATCAGGCGAAACTTCTTGCCTGCCATCAACTTGTCCACCTTCTGTGCAAAAGGCACTAAGTTGGTGTCGAACAACAGGGCGAGTGATACTGTCAGTGAATCATACCGAGCTGCCAACGCCTTGATCAGACTTCTATCCAGAATCCCCATCCCGGTCTTCGAGGAGATGATGTCTGTCGGACCGAGGGTGAACTCATGTAGGCGGAAACCGCGATCGCGCATCGCATCCACCAACGCCAGGAGACGATCATCGTCTCCTGGGTGGATGAAGTCGCTGGTGAGGGTTTTGTCGATGGCGCAATCCTGACAACTGAACCCACAACCTTTGAGAATCTCCAGCGTCAGGTTGAAGGCCTGATCCTTCTCATTCCCGAACATGATCCAATCCCACCAAACAGTCGCGAATGCTCATCCGATGCATGATACTGGTGATTCCTTTCTCACTGCAACTCCCCAGGTACGGACATTGCATGCACTGCGTATCCTTGAGGTAGTCCACAGAGCGCTCCAGAGCCTCGCTACGCGCTTTTAGCAGCGATTGCATAGTCCAGGGGCGGGGAACAACGAAGTCGTCATCCAGGAAGGCGCAGTCGTCCTTAAGGAAGGGTACCCAGTAGAGGTTACCGCCGGTGTACAGCAGGTTCATCATGGTTCCGGTGTCGTAATGCAGGTCAGGGTTCCTGCGACGCTCGTCATCGCCATCCAGATTCGAGTAGAACTGGGTGATGCGATGACTCATGCGTTTTATGCGCTCACCGAGCATGAGGTCCTTAACCGGAGCACGTCCATAGGGGATGTTCAGGATATCATCCTTGTCTACGGGGAACTCCACATCAAAGCCTTCACGCATCATGATGTCGAAATTCTCGTTTACCGTCTCATGTGTGCAGTTAACCACGAACCCTGCTTCGTTCAAGAAAGCGTCTTTCAAGTGCTCCTTCACGAAATTGAGCTTACGCACGATCATGTCAGAGAACTTGTGGTTCTTAAAGAAGTCAGGCGCTGCTGGCATAAGGAACCGGATGGCTTTACCAGGTAGCGCGGCATCGATCTCTGCGCACATTTTGGCGTAGAGTGGCATCTTACGCTCCAGGAAGGCGGCATTGAACGTCACCTGATGGAAATGTTGCGCCATTTCCCGTACCACTGGGTTCTCCATCACCTCGGCGACATTGTCCGAGGACATGTAGTCAGTTGGGCCAATACCCAAGTCGAAGGCCACATAGCCTGCATCCATCATTTCTTGAATCAATGCGTAGAGCAGAGGGACGTCTTCGATCTCACCACCAAGCTCACGATCGATCATGCAGCCCGCACAGTGATTTTTGCACCCTCTAAACAAATCGAGGGTTATCTCTAGCCGTTGACGATGACGAACTTTCATCTTCGATCCACCTTACCAGCAGTCCATGGAAGCCGTTGCAGGAGTTCTCCAGGGATTTCACATCCCGAAGGTGCTCAGACAGGCAACGACCTTTGAATTCGCACGCACCGCAGAACGTGTTCGCCTCGACGCGCTGTCTTTCTTTTTCGCACCACGCCTCATAAGCCGCAACATTCTCCAAGGTCAGGAAGAATTCACGGTCATTAAGGTCAAATTCCAGTACAGCGAATTGACCTTGGGGGGTGATGTACAGATGATCATCGCTGTAGGCATTGCGCGTGCCTTCCACGGCTTTGATCACCTGAGATTCGTTCTCGAAATAGAACTTTCGTTCAGGGTGAGTGATCACTGCCCAGACGAAATCCTCGTATTCCTTAAACGTGACAGGCTGTTGGTTAGATTGGTTTTCCGAATAGGGCTTGATCTCCGCCGAATTCAGTTGACCTAGCATGTTCATCATGCTGACGTAGTCATCTGGCGTGACTTTGTCGAGGAATTCCCGACTGGCAAGAGTCAGGATGTTGTACCATCGAGGCAGAGTGAGCAGATTGTTGAAGACCAGCTCCCATTTCTCTCGTGCTGAGAAGTCAAACGACACCCCCAGTTCGAAATCCTCGTCGTCGGTGATCTCATTGGTGACCGTGAGGTTGGTAATGAGCACCAAATCGGTAATCCCGTACTGGTGAAACATGGATTTCAGGGCCAGGAGGTACTTAGGGGGCAATAACAACACTTCCCCGCCGTAAATATCCACATGGGTGACGGTATAACCTGCGGCAATGACTTCCAATAACCTACGCTCAATCACTTCCAACGGCAATAGCTGTTTATCACTCAATTGTTCGGGAGTGAGATAGCAAAAAGTGCATCTTAGGTTGCAATAGTACGTCGGGTTCAGACTAATGGTGAGCGGTTTCATACTCAAACCCTAGCAATTAGCTGGACAGATTCATCCACATAGGGGGTAGGTTCGACCAAACCAGTCAAACCATTGATTTCGATGATGCGAGGAGCCAGGGATTTCATCTTCCGGCACTGATGTTCGACCAATCCCATTTTTTTGGTGTCTGCAATGGTCTTCTTGCAGCCGTTGCAGATGGCAAACATCGGACATGTCCAGCACGCGTTCTTCATCGACTGTAATTCGGGAGCGTTCTGCAATGGAGTGGCGATTTCGCCACGCATCTCCGCTTCGAAATCGATCCCGTACACCCGATCATCCCCGAATCCACCGCAGGAATAGTAACTCCCATCTGGTTGCAGGGTACGGATGTGACTATCGCAGTCACGGGAGAGTGGGCAGGTGGTATTGGCTTCCACCAAGCGACGCATCATCTGCTTGGTGTTGTATTCCCACTCGGCTAGCCCTGCATCGTAGATCTGGATGTAATGTTCGTAGATGTCGGCCTGGGTGAAGAATTTAGATTCAGCTCCCATTTCGACACCTCGCTTGACCACCGTGGGACCTGACGCCACCACGTGATTGATCTTTGCTTCCACACCCAGCCGTTTGGCTAATCTAACGGTGTCGAGGATGGTGTGTTCATTTTCCTTGTCGATAACAGCGATGAAGTCGGGTCTGTACCCTGCTACTTCATGGAGCAGTTCGGCACAGGCGAGGTAATCTTCCTCACTGAAGGGGGTTAGATCACCCTTAAGGCGTGCATTGCCGTACTGGAATGAAGTGGTAATGCCCACGCGGGGGTGTCTGAATAAATCCGCCCACATCTCGGGCTTCTTGTAGAAAGCCCAGAGATTTGTGGTGAAAGCCAGCGTAGCAGCGCAGTTGTGCTTCTCGAGGATGGCGATGATGTCCCAGTAATACTGGGGTGGCATCATCAGTGGATCACCACCATTTAAGATAATGGTGCGGGTATCGGGGAAACGTTGGATGAAACGATCGACGTACTCCAGATCGAGTACGTCTTTAGGTTGCTCCGAAAGGACAGTACTGGAGCAGAACGTACAAGCAAACGAACACATGCTCGTGGGCTTCAGGATCAACGAATCAACCATGGAAATAACTCCAGATAACACTGACCACGATCATCAGCCCAATGACTTTCCAATGTACTGTACGTTCTTTACTGCTCATGTCACTCTCCTCGCGGTCGATGCTCCCGTTTGAGTTGGTTGGCTAACTCAACGAGTACGTTACCATTGATGAATCTGGAAGCGGTTTCGGCTCTTTTCTGGTGGCCATTGTCTTCCAGCCATTTCTTAGCGGCAGCGTACCCATCAGGGGTTAAAGGAAATACCTGATCCATGGCGAGCTTCCTAGACGTTATGGCCAAAGGGCCTCTGCCCCATGATTTCCAGAGGACTCGCCCAGAACGGGTAAGAGCCATCGGCCTTTGTTGAGAGCTTATACGCCTGTTCTTGCCCTGGCTTGTGTTCGATCACGTACAGCTTCTGACCGGGTCTTGCGTGCAGGAACGCCGGGTGGTCTCCTGTCGCTGCGGTGATCAATTCTTTCGTTGCCCAGACCTCTTGACCTATTTCGTAAAGAGCCATGTTACTCCCCTTCTGACATAAAAGGTTGCCGGGGGTAAAGACCCCCGGCTTATGTCCCCTAATCCTGCTTGACGATACGGTCGAACATCTCTTTTATCCGGCAGTCGCTGCTTAAACCATCGGCAATGAAGCTGTGATGGAGGAAGCAGCGCAGTCCGCACCGCCCGTAGTACTCACACGCTAGGCAGTTATATTTTTCAATGAATGCCATCTCTGCCTTAGCCTTGGCCGCCAACCCTTCTGCCTCATCAAGGATGGCGTTCTTCCCTGCCTCAGACCAACAGGTCGACACGATATTGTCCTTGTTGACAATCTTCGTGGAGCGACAGGTGGTCTCGTTGAACAGGTTTTCACGCCAATCCCTGACAGGCAGGGAGTTGGGGTATTTCTCATTCAGTAACAGGTAGAGGTCACTGATCATGTCCTCGTCCGGCTGAATGTACTCGTACATCGTGGAGGGGATGTAGTGGTCAAAGTACACAGTGAAGTTCTCGCACATCCACTGCATCTCTTTACCTTCCTTCCCCTCCAGGAAGGACTGGATGTTCTGCTTGGTGATCACGACGTTGACCGTGTCGATGTAGTTCTGCAACAGATGGAGATTGCGCAGGAACATCTGACGGTTGTTTTTATCGAATCGACCCGCAGGGTCGTACGAGGTAGCCAGATCAATGATACGGCCTGGGGCGTACTCTCGCAGCAATGCAATCAGACGCATAACCCGGTTGATGTTCTCGTACGCAAGGTTGGTACCCCACACGAGTTTGACCTCGGTGAAGTGATCCAACACACGTTTACCGGCTTCCAGGTAATGGTCGAACATCCCATCTGGGATATCGTCACTGAAGAGTTCACCGCCGGTGAAGTTCACTACGTACGGCAAGTCTCCTGGGGTTGAGTCCGTCAGTCGCTTTACCTTGAGCAGGATTTCCTCACCGGACATCCCCACACGGGAATCGTGGTCCTGATGACAGAACGAGCAGCTCATGTTACACTTCTCGAACAGGATCAGGTGGGCTTCCTTGTACTTGCCCTTCTTCTGGGCCAGGATATCTACCACGGGAATGAGATCTACCACGTCGACTCCTCCATCAGGTGCTTGAGTTCTTCTTCGTCTGCTCGCAAGGCGTAACGAATCAGGTTCTCGTCGTACTTGATGGCGTCCATGTGACCCAGCCGGAAACCGTCTTTGCCGTTATCGAAGATGAACCGCAGACGTTTCAGGCAGAGTTCAGGATCAGTCAAGTCGTCCGTGGATTCAAAGCAGGTCAACAGGTTACGGTTACGTTTCGCCGCGGGCTGATCCCCGCAGTCATCCAAAACCTTGATGATGCTCTTGACCAGATCGATCATCCACTCGTCTGGCATCTCATATTGGAGTACGTTGGGCAGACGCAACATGGGGTCCGTAAGGTGTCCCAGGTTCTGGCAGGCCTCAAAGGTGCTAGGCATGTCCAGCAGGGCGTCTAAATTGACGCCTGAGAGGTGCCAACGGGTATCGTCCATGATGACCCGCCCCCAATCGTCCATCGCGTCATGCGTGTTATTGAGGGCCGTACGGCGTTGCAGGTTCAGTAGGGTGTCAGGGATACTTCCCACAACGCCAAATGCCCGCAGTCGCATGATCCGCCATTCCAGGGAAACCTCTTCAGGAGATTCCTCGTAGAGCTTGCGCAGAACAGGGATAATCGGCTCGTCAAAGGCATAAAGGCGCTCGACCACTTCACGCGTAATCGTCACATCGCGGGTATGGTCCGTGCGATTGTCATGAAGATTAATCGTGCTGGTGTCAAATGTCGCCTTGGCGCAAATGAAGAAGTACTTGAAATGCTCGTAGTCGATGCCAGGGAACAGGGCCTTTACCATGGCGGCAAAGAGCCGGGTGTAGGTGTCGTCATCAGCATAAATGAAAGTCTTCTGACCGAATGCAATGGCTCGGTCTATGGCATCACCAAATTCTTTCGGTGACATGGCATCCAGGCTGGTCGCATAACCCGCCTGGAAACCACGGACTCTCACCAGCGGGTGGTCCACATGTTGGAACCCGCTGTGCTTACTGATGTTGATCTGTGCAACTTCCACCTTGTTCCTGAACTCGGCTTCGACGTAGGTCTTACCGAAGAGATGGAACATTCAGGCTCCCTGCGATCTGGTCGTATCGACTGTTGTCGGCAGCTGCCGCGGCCAGGAACTGCTGCATGGCTTCTTCCCCTTCCATGGCGATGAGGCTACCGATGAACAGGGGATTCTCCTTGACAGCAAAGTAGTAGAACAGGTTCTTGCCCGCGAAGATGTACTTGTTGAAGAGCACCTCGTTGTACGAGTACTCCTCCGGTCGTACGTCTTCCACCAGCAACGCGAAGAACGGATGCTTGATCAGGTTGACGTAGTTCAGTCCTGCCACACTGATGTTCTCGTCCGCGGGCAGAGCCTGGACGACTTCATCGAATTCACCCGTGGCATACAGGGCAAATAACGGCAGGTTGCGGATACGCTTCATCCAGGTGTCGAGGATGTCACGGTTTTCTGCAATGAACTCCGTCGGATCGAACGACAGCAGGGAAGGCTTACCCTGCATGTGCAGCAGGATCTGGACCACCGCATCGTCCAGATCCGGTGCCGTAGCGATCTGGGGCAGGTGCAGGTAATCCTTTACCAACGGCAGAGCGTCTTCGATGCTCTCCAGGTGCAGGCGGCACTTGATGTCCAAATTGGTCAGGTAGACCAGCAGGGACTTGTTACGGAACTTGCTGTTCTTGTAGTCGATGACGAACTGGATGTCTTCTTTCTGTTTACGCACCAGGTCTTGCAGCGGAATCGGCGTAGTGGTAAACAGTACGGTGGTTTCAGTGTTCATGGTACACCCCTTAGCGACGACCGCGGTTACCGTGGCAGTTGTTGTGGCAGCTGTAGTGGCACACGGTGTTGGTCAGTGTGCCCACCACTGGACCACCCGCCAGGCTCCACCAGCGGTTGTACATGTTGTTGCAGAGATTGGAGACGTCAGCCTGCTCGACCGAGGTACCTGCTGGGATCGCGCCCACCAGGGTGCCTGTGCCACCCACACCCGAGGAGAAGTAACCGATGGCATTGCCGTCGTATTGCGTAGTCGTCCAGGGTGCGGTGTTGTTGACGTTCTGCACAGGTGGGTTGTAGCCGTTGCCGTTGAAGTAGATCACGATGCGTTTGCGGCACAATACGCCAGAAATCGAGGCCACATACGAGACCGTATCGTTCACGGCTTGGGCACGGATGCTACCATTGCACCAATCCTGACCGGTGTGGGCACGTCCCAGCGGATTCGGGACATTACCGCCGAACCAACCCGGCAGAGACCCACTGGGGTAGTTGTTAGCCCCCCAGGCTACCTGCGCGTTGATCTTGTCAATCAGGAGGCCGTTGAGCAGGTTTACGGCATCCACTTTACTGATGTTGGCCATATGCTACACCTTGATAATCAAATTTGACTGGGCGCTGCGTCCCGAGAGATACCGAAGGGTATTCTTAAGTCCACCACACCGTCCGTTCTGCCAGGGTAACCGATGGCAGTCTCCACCACAAAGGTCAAAGACATCGCAATGTAAACAACCTGGCTTAAAGTTCAGCTCACAGGCGATCTCATTGATGCGACCATCGGACGCCAGAAACTCCAGAGCCCCCTGGGACAAGTGGGCGTGCTTGTGTTCTGTCGCCATGTTAGGGCAACCACCTAACCAACCGTTGGAGTTGATCGTCACCAGGTTCTGCTCACAATTGCGGCAGTTGGTGTCGACTTTGACGATACCCAGTTCCAACTTCTGCTTGATGGTGTCTAACGTAGTGATCTTGTAATTGGGCTGACGCTCGAAGTACCGCTTGTACAAGGCCAGATACCAGTCGTCTTGCTCTACGTTGTCCGGAAAGACGTCTGGGTTGCACTCGGCGTTGCCTCCTAAGGTAAGGCGCTCCAGCGCCACCTCATCGATCTCCAGTTGGTCCAGTTGGTCTAAGAACCAGTCTGGTGTGGAAGCCACTAGAGGTCGAGAAACAGATACCTTCAGGTGGATCGTAACCCCAGCACGTTTGAGCATGCCAAGGTTACGTTTCCACAGATCGACTTGTTTTTGGTTGGACCATCTGATCCAAGGGTCCCAACTGGTCCCGATGTGACCATCGAAATGAACCAGGATGGTGTCGATAATGGCATCAGTCAACTTGAATGTTAAGTTACTGTTGGCACACATGGAAACATTCGGGTTGCTCGCAAAGTGATCGATGAAGGCGTTGATCTTGGCGAGCGGTACCAGAAAAGGCTCACCCCCGTGAAACTCAATGTGGTATTGCTCATCTTCGGGGTATTGGGCCATAAAGTCTTTGACCCAGGAAGCCGTTGCCTCCGGGTCGAATTGGGTCTTATCCCCCTGCTTGCCATTGGTGAAGCAATGGTCACAGTTCAGGTTGCAAGTGCCCGTGGTCTTAACGTAGATCGTCTTCATCAAAGCTTGTCCACGATGAACTTCTCCAGACCGAAGGAGATCATCAGGGAATCCTCGTGGTTTATCGCCTGGTGCTTCGTGTTGGCCGGGATGAAGAGGGATTCGCCGGGCTTGAGGGTGTATTCACCGTCAAGGGTTCTGAAGGTCTTGTTGCCCTTCACCATCAAGACCAGGACATCGTCCGGGTCGGTGTGCATCGGGAAGGACAAGGATTCTGCGGGTGAGATGAACAGATGGGCGGTCACCGGACCATCGTGTTCAAAGTAATGCTTCAGGAATTCGCAGCATGCGTACAATTCTGCGGAGAGTTTCTCGTAATGCTCGATCTTGATGGGGCAGTCGATGTGAGCAATCACATCGGAGCAGCTATGGGCTGTTTCACACCCTGCTTCTCCGAGGACGATCTTGACCATGCCTTCTTCGTAGGCATAGAGACTCTCCAGTACCTGACGGTGGTGCATCTGCGCCTCAGTCAAGTGAAAGTTGGCAAAGTCTTGATGCTTTCTCACAGCACTGCGGTCCATTTCCTGTCTCCAAAAGTAGGGGTAGGCCACATCAATGACCTACCCCTTACTTTCTTACTGCCTATGCCCAGTTCCCTAGCAATAAAAAATTGTCAGATAAAGTCCTTAGCCCTACGGCGAGCCGTGGATGCACTGATACCCAATGCTTCAGCTGCTGCACTCGCATGACTGTACGTCACCCCATCGATCACCAGAGGTTTTCTACTCCTGGCTATCGCCGCATCGATCTTACCTCGCACACTGGCCTTATAGTCAGGGTCTGCCCACTTAGCCCGCATGGCTGCCCCATGCCGTTCTCTAAACCCCTCTATCTCCCATGTGGCAGCACCAGATTTCTTCTGGTTGGCAGCATACTCAGGATCTTCCCAGAGCCTCTTGGTGGCGCTGGATAACTTCTTCAGATACTCAGGGTCAGCTGCCAAGCGTTTCCCAGTTTCGACCCGTCGGGCTTTCACCGCAGGATCGGCGTAGATGTCCTTGATTTTGGATCGGAAGTCAGGGTCCTGCCATTGCGCCTTAGCTGCATCGCTCAGCTTCTTACGGGTGTCTTCGTGAGCAGGGCGATACTCCTCGACCATGTGCCGCTGATTTACGCAGTAGGGGTCATTAAACAGCAGATCAACCAATCGCTGCTCGACGGTCCTGGCTTCGCCTTCAGTGTTAGTGAAGAGGTAGATCACATCCGGCAACGCCCGTCTGCGGTCATACTCGCACTGGAGTTTCTGGTTGTAATGCTTGTTGGCCTTTAAGAAGTAAAGGTGCGTACGAGATCGTACCTGTAGGTAATAAGTGCTGCCGATGTAGAACTTACCACTGTTCCTGAAATAGAGCACGTAAACCCCACATCGATCACCGGAGTACCTAATTCCACTGAGAGCAGGTCCCACTCCAGCAAACGCCTCAGGGTAGTTACAGTACTCCTCGATCTCGTCATCCACCCAGCACCACAGCAGCCGGTGGAACCCGGCTGCTGTCCATTGCTTCAGATTTTCACCGCAATGCATCAGTTCTAACATAGACAGTTCTCCATGGGGTTACTTTCGTTCACACCATGGAGATACTTGTAAATAAAAACTGTGCATAACCCTTACTGCCACTGTGGTGGCCAGAAAGCGCGCCAACCACCAGATACTGCCACGTACGCCACTCCACCAGTCACGTAGACGGAACCATCCACGCCGACAGTGTTCTTCGGCGTATAGCGCGCATCGTGGTCACCGCTGTTGACGTGGTCGTACATGCCACCTGCCGTGAGCAGGATCGCGTCGCTGTTCTGGTTACGCAGTCGCGTGATGGCATTGGGGATGTTCCCCAAACCGACCTGAGCCTTAGTGACGTTGTGCGGGTTGTTGGTGTTGTTGATGTGACTCGTCAGGGAATTACCCACCAACTGAGCGATGGCTTGAGCCGTACGCAGCGGGGTCATGAAGCGATCGTTCGCTGTACCGGCTTGGGCTTCGGCTTGTGTTGCGGTCAGGAAGTTATCGACATTCCCCAAACCGACCTGAGCCTTGGTCGTCTGGTGGGGGTTGTTCATGTCCTGCAAGTGAGCTGTCAGCTGGTTACCCACAAGCTGGGTAATGGCCGTTTTGGTCAGAGCAGGGGTCATGAACTTGTCGGTGGCAGTCCCAGCCTGTGCATCGGCGGTGGTGGCTGTGGCGAAGTTATCCACGTTACCCAGGTTGACTTGGGCTTTGGTTACCTTGTGCGGATTGTTAAAGTCCGACAAGTGAGGTGACAAGACACTGTTGGCAATGGCCGTTGCTGTCAGACCCGTCAAGTACGGCGTCATGTACTTGTTGTTGACTGTGGCTGCCTGTGCTTCAGCGTTGGTGGCGATGCCGAAGTTCTGTACCAGACCCAGTCCCACCTGAGCAGCCGTCACCTGGTGAGGGTTGGAAGTGTCATTGACGTGCTGGTTCAGCTGGCTCTGGAAGCCATCGATCTGTGCCTGCACCTGATCGATCAGGTACTGGAACTGTTGGCGCAGCTCATCGTGCGATGCGGCATCGCCCTGGAGGATGGCAACACGGATGTACTCCAGCTGCTCACCGATGTACTCCCAGCCGTAGGTATCCCCCAGATCGTGCAGGTGAGGGGTCGGCGGATAGAGGGCAGGTTTGCCGATGATGTCGCCCCAGTGCACGGGACGTTCATCCAGGTCCAGAGCCTCGAGCATCTCTTGCAGAGCGTAGACCGACCAGGAGAACTCACCCCCCACCACCTGATAGGTGATCAGGACTTCGTCACCCACGGTCTGGTCGGTAACGTAGACCACCGAGCAGACGTCCAGACCGGTACGAATGGAAGCTTCTTGGTAGGGTTGCAGCAGCAGGTACTGATCAACAGGTCTGAGGACTTCCCCAGTGTCGGCACGAGTGACCACAACTGAGTCCGTGTAGAAGGGACCACAGTTGGGCACGAATGCCCGCTCTTTCGTCGAACCGATCGTGTGGGGTTCGTTGATGACAAGGTTAGTCGGAGACTTTCCCGTCAGATCAAGCGGGTATTTGAAAAGAAGAGGCTTGGTACCCATCCTTAAGCTCCCGTGGGTTCTGAAACCCCAACTACGAAGGTAGAAGTGGGGTACTGTGTTTGGTAAAAATTTACCGTATGTTCAAAGGATTTGAGGAAAACGCTTCCAAGAATCTCTGGTTAAAAACAGAGTAAGGATAAGGGCTCTTTTGCCCTTATCCTTACTCTTCCTTATTCTTCTTTTCTCCTTAGGTAGGTTTATCTACCTAAGGGTACTGGGAATGATCGACACGGCTAGGTCCGCAGAGACCTAGCCGTTTATGCCGTCAGGACTTCCATCCAGGTGCCAGAGTTGCCGGTTGAGTCGGATTACCCGAAGTCGCCGGGATAGCCATCCCCACCGGAGTCTGGGAGATCCGGTAGTTACCCAACCTCGATACCTTGTCGATCTGCATGGTGCTAATCTGCGTAGCACCCGTGATGATCTTACCGATGTACATCCGGGTATCGGACTCAGCCTGCTCAGTCGTGGTAATCTGATAGGCAGGCGTGCTACCGGACCAGTTCACGTAGACGTAGAAGGTGGAGTTGGATGGATCAGCTTGAACTTCGGTAAGATCGAAGGAAGCAGGCGCCAATTGGTCGTACTTACCTTTCATCACCACTGGCGTGGGGTCGGTAAAGTACACCATCCATCCTGCGGGGACTTGTTGGGACATCACCACGATCTTATCGGCACGTGTCTTAGCAGGCCAGGTGATAAAGCTGGCTTTATCGGTGGCATTGAGTTGGAATTCCAACTTGGTGTAGGCATCGGTGTCTTCGTCACCGTTACGCAGAGTACCGATGCCTACACCCGGCAGTGCGAAGTAGTGAGCAGGGGTGTTGTCGTAGTCATACTCCAGGTAGGCAAACCCTTCTATGGAGCCGTCGGTGTTTACGAAGAGCTTAAAGCTGTTGATCAGTAATCCCGAGCCTGGTCGGATGATGGCGCCCACACCGGTGAGGGTGATGGCGTAACCACCTGCCATTTTCGTGTAGATGCTGCCAGCGACCTGACTGGAGTTGGCCAACGTCATGGATGTATTGGTGGTAACCACACTGGAGTATTTACCTGCCAGAGTGACCAGACCGATGGAGTTGATCGTCCCTGTACGGGCATTGACTGAACAGGTGAAGACAGCCGCGCACTGCATCCCATCGGGCTGGATGGCCCAGAGGATGAAGATACAAGGTGCGGCAGCGTCGACAGGGACGATCAGCTGACCTGCGGTGGCTTTAGGGGTACCCGTATAACCTGCCGCTGTGTACGCAGCTGCCTTCGCATTCGCAAAAGCCGTAGCATCCACGGTGACCATAGAGCCCACAACTTGGTTCTCATCGATGCTGCCGGGTCGTGACAGGTTACCGTCCCAGAAGATGGTGCACCGATTAGCCGTGATGTTACCCGACTGGTCGATTTCGGTCAGGAATATCCCGTCATTTACATGACCTCCCACATCCGTGGACAGCTTACGATATGCCTTGGGTGAGTAACCAGGGATATCCGCACCGCTGAGTGACTTGTACATGAACGTGGGAGATTCCCCGTTGTCCTTGTACTTGCCCACTGCACGTTTTAGGGTACCGGTGCCTTTGGAGATGGCGGTTAGATAGCCATTGGGCAGCAGACTGACTGCCTGGAACGCGCTCATAAAGGGACTCGGACCAATGGCTGCGGTGTCCTTGGTCTCTGTGGAGCTGACAAGCCCATTAGCTGGGGTGACGTCGAAGGGCTTGGTAAAGTTGGCCAGTTTGTATCGAACGATGGAATAAGTACCACCCGATAAGTTGGATGGGTAGACCATCAACACGGTGCCATCTTCGGCTATCAGGTAGTTCTTGCCGCCGTAGTAATAGCTAGAGTTGCTGATCCAGCGGTTACTGTCGGAGTATGCCTGGTTGGAAAGGATCATACTCGTCTTGCTGGCATTGTAGGTGATCTCACACCCGCCTTGGTACGCAGCATCCACCACCGCCGTCTTTGCCACTGGGTCGATGACCAGGCTTAGCATCATCTCGGTGTTAGCAAAGCTTGTAGCATCCGGGTAGATTCGGTACAGACCAAACAACGCCGTACGCAGCTTCCCGGTGGCAGCATCGACCTCGGTGTGGGTCATGAGACCGTTACGACTGCTGCTGAAGAAGTCCGTCTTATAAGGACTGGCAGGGTGGTGGAACACGGCGTCATCTGCGACGTTCTCGGACGACAGCATATCGGCCAGACGGATGTTGGTCTGAGCGACCTTGTTCGACCGAACACCCGTGACATCCCATCCCGTGACAGGATTCGCCGCCGTGATGGTCCCTGCGATAATGTCCGACACCGCAATGTTGGCCACGACCTGTACTTCAAATGGCGTCGATCCAGGGTAATTGCCCTGGCGACCATCCAGTGCCAGCAGTACATAGACCCGATCGCCAACCAGTACAGGCTCTGCCAGTCGCCAACCACCCGAGACAGTGGGATTGATTTCCGACAATGGGATCAGTGCACCAATGTGCTTACTGTCATCCAGGGTGCCATTGCACAGCGCCACGAACATTTGTCGGTTCGTGTTGGCGCCTTCGTCAGAGATTTCCCCTAACAGCACACCCTTGTTACCTGCATAGACCACCCGAACCTGTTTACCATCCGGGACGAAGGCAGGGTGGTAACGGCGGTTGGTGTAGATAGCGTTGAGTGGCGCAGTCAGCGCATTCTTCATGTACGTATAGTACGCTCCAATCGACGCGCCATCGGTGGCATTACGCAGCCAGGTAAGTGTGCCGTCGCGCTCCAGTACCAGCGGCTGGGACATGTAACCGGTGCCGCCTAGCGTTGTACCCGACTCGTACGATCCTCCTACGCCAATGGGCAGGTAATCCAGCGTACCAAAGCGCGAGAACGGCAGAATGCCCGACGGCAGTTTCTGTGCAAACAGCGCATTGGATTCGGTCTTGTTGTAAGCACCGAGGGTGGCAGCGGTAACGTTGTGGGGATTGTTCTTGTTGGCGATATGGACATCGGCCAGGTTCTTGGCCGCTGCCGGGTAACTGGCCGCAGCAGCGCCACCCAGCGCCTGCGCATCGTCCGCTATGGACGAGGACGCAGGCTTCTTGGTCATGACAGTCTTCACCGCCGCGAAGAAGTCATCCATGGCATCCTTTACGGCCTGGTACTGATCCAAAACACTCATGCGTGTTCTCCATTAAAGTTAGCGGGGAGTTGTCTCCCCGCCTTTATGCCGTTATGGGAACCAAGCCGGGTTCAGGCTGCCAGACTCAGTCGGCAGACCTTCGCTGATCGGCACGGCAGACCCACAGGGCGTAGAGCTGATGCGGAAGTTGTCGAACTTGGTGACCTTCTCCACGTTCAGAGCAGTGATGCTGTTTACCCCCGTGACGATGGTACCGATGAACAGAGAACTGTTGTCCTCGTTCTCGTAACTGGTCGTGATCTCGTAGGAGGCCACCCCATCCACCAAGTTGACGTAGAGGTAGAAAGTCGAGTTCGAGGGGTCAGGTTTGACCGTGGTGAGATCGATCGAGCCGATGGGCAGACTGTAGTACGCTCCACCCAGGATCACGGGAGTGACCTCGGTGAAGTAGACAATCCAACCCTGAGCGACCTCTTGGGAAATCAGCACAGGAGACTGATCCTCAGTGGTCAGGTAAGTCCAGGTACTGAGTTGGGCTTTGGTCTTGGCAAACCCGCGGAAGATCAACTTAGTGTTCGAGTCGATCAGGTAGATATCTCCCACCCCGTATCCCGGCATGGCCGAATAACGAGCACCGGTGTTAGCAGCCGAGGATGCGGTGACTCCACCCGTGATCGCCGATCCATCGGACTTGTTAATACCGAAGCGGTACTTGGCCATTTGCGAGCCACCCGGGTAGGTATACTGCCCGGAGGCACCACCTGCAATCAGGTAAGCATCGCTCGTCTCATAAATCCCGATGTTGAGGTTGCGGTATGCGTTCATCGCATCGAAAACAACACCCGTAATGCCAGTGGCCGTTCCAACACTGCCACTGGCCACGAGGGTTCCGGGGACCATGGACGTGACAGCACCGGAGCGTGCGTTTACCGTCACCAGCGCCACCGCACAGCGACGTTCATTGGTGGGGCTCAGGGCGTACGACACCGAGGCAAATGCAGGGACATTGGCGTCCTGCGGAATGACCAGGTCGATGATCGAGGTACCGATGACATTACTTACGCTGTGCCCTGCCAAGACGATGATTTGATCACGCAATGTTTCCAAGGCTGCCTGCGTGGCAGATATCGTCCCACTGGTGGTCAGGTCGTCATTGATCGTTACCGGTCGCGACAACGCCGAGGCACTGTTCGATAGCACCGATCCGCTGACTGCCTTGAACCCTGTGTCATCGGCGTGGACAATGGTCCCCGTCAGCAAGGTGCGGGTGGCAGAGGCCTGGGTGATATCCACTCGATCCGTGGTGGGTGCGAACCCGGGAATGCTCGGGTACGTAATCGACTTGTACGTGTAGTTCGGTGTGAGGGGATCACCTGGGTCTCTCAGACTGAACGATACCATGCCGTAGCTGTTACTGTTATTCCGGGTCATGGTCACTGCTTTGTTGTTGGGCAGGAATCGCAGTCCGTCGAATGCATCCCCAGCCGCCGAACCAAAACCCAGAACCACGTTCAGCGCTTCCCTGGTTTCCGGTGCTTTGTTGACGATGGGACCTTGGATAACATCGAATGCACTCGTGAACGTGTTCCACTTCCCGCGGTAGAGCGATTCGCTGCTGGCAGGGCCATAGGGCAGTCGACTGGTGAAAATCTGCCCATTGTTGGTGATGTATGCCCGATACGAAATGTCCACCGAGGTGTAGTTTTCCAAGAACGAGCCGTTGCCTGCACCTACGATGCTGCCACCATAAACCAGTGTCCCGTCACCCGCTGGGCTCAGCGTTACCGGCGTCTGACCGGCGTCCAGGGTCACAGTCAGATCGCTCATGTTGACAGTAAAGCTGTAAGCGATCTTATTGGACTGTAAGCCCTTACCAGATCCACTGTACCGTGGATCTTGGTAGACCAGTACCCTCAGTTTGGATTGGTCAGCGTTGAAAATAGACAGGGTCATGACCCGACCCGATCCGCCGATATGGCGCTGACCGTCCCACCAACCACTTTGGTCACCGTTCACATGCTGGATAAGTGCAGGGGTGGTGGTGCCTTGAGCCTCGGAAACAGCTGCCAGACGAATCTTACCCGTACTGTAAGTTGCCCCCAAGAAGCCCGTGCACTGACCTACTGCGCTCTGAGTCGGCGTGACTTTTGACCCACTGCCCAATGCAGAGATCGGGATTTCATAGAGCGTGAAGTCCAGCGGTTCTGCGATGGTCGGACCACTCGGGCTGGCGTACTGGTTGTAGAGGATGTACACCTTCGAGTTTGCGAGGATAACTTCCGACTTGTTGAGGATGTCATCCCACGTGGGACCGTCCAGGAGGATACAGGTCGCATGCTTACTGTCGTCCAAAGTACCTTTGGTGGGGGTGATAAAGATATCCCCCAGTGTCCCAGCCGCATTTTGGAAACGCCCTGCCAGGATACCTTGACCACCTTGGTACAGGTAAGCCACACTGGAGCCTGCCGGCAGGAAAGGTGGCAGATACCGGCGCGTCGTCATGACGATCTTCTTACCCGTCAATCCATTGACAGCGTCTGGCACGTAACCGTAGTACGCACTCTGACTGGAGCCATCCGTGCCATTACGCAGCAGGGCCAGGTTGCCGTTGGCTTCCAACTGCATGGAGAACATCTCCCGCAGGTTGACGCCATTAGGATTACCGGTAGCCCGTACGATTGACGCCCCTTCGAAGCTCCCGGCTACCCCTGCCGGCAGATAGTCCAGGCTACCGTAACGCGACAGCGGGATTACACCGGCCGGTACACAGGCCGCAGCAGAACTGTCGATTGCACTGATCGGGAATGCGTTGACTTGGTCGGGCGTCAAGTCATGGGGGTTGGCTTTGTTGTTGCTGTGCGTAGCCATATACGCATCAGCCGTGGTCTTCATTTGGGTGGGCGTTTGACCGCCCAGCGTCGGTGCGCTATCAGCCAGCGCCACCGACGCGGGTTTCTTGGCCAGGATAGCTTTCACTTTCGCCGAGTAGTTGGCGAAGCTATCCATCAGATTCTGAAGTTCGGTTGCAATGCTCATGACGGTTTCCAGTCAGTTAGAGACAATCCTTCACATCAACCGTGTCAGGTCCATGCCAAGGTACCCGACCCGGAGGGGTAGCCAGTGCTTACCGGGATCGAACTGCCTTTGGCAGTGGTGGACAGTCGGTAGTTGTCCAAACGGATTATCTCCGTTGGAACATCCTGGGTGAGAATGCCGCCGGACGAGCACTGGAACTGGCCAATGTACATGGTCACATCCGACTCTGCGATGGGTGATGTGGAGGGGATGGATACGTACGTGAACTCTCCATCTTTCAACTGGGCGTAAACGCAATAGGTTTTGCTGCCTGGTGAGGGGTCTCCCGCACTAAGGTCCAGAGCCGTTTGCGGGACAGCATAAACCTTTCCTGAGATGATGGCCGTGGTGGCGCCGAAAGTGATGACGAATGTCGAGGTGTTACCCGTTAGCGTAGTTCGTTTCCAGTAGGATACTGGCAGGATACCTGAGGGCACCAGATTCGCTAGGATGTTATCCATGGCTGCGCTGTCGTAGATACCCAGCAGCGCAGCCGTGTCATTGTGCGGGTTGGTCGCACCGACGTGGGCATCGTAGGAAGCCCTTAGGTTGGCAGTTAGTTGAGTGCGGGTTACCCCTGCTACCTGCGATGCGTCGTCCGCACTGAAGGCTCCAGAGCGTTTGCGCTGGAAAGCGCGTTTGATCTCAGCCGTGAAATTCTGGAGGCCCTGCGTGAATTGGGCAATCTCGTTGGAGAAATCCATGTATAGCCCCTTTTAAGACAAAGACAAAATAGATAGGCCACCGGCTGGACAGCGTCGCAGCCGGTGGCCTTCAGGGGGTTATGCAAGCGTTGCCAGATCGGCCGCTGCTGCGTTGAACGCATCCGCCATGCCGGTCAGAACCGTTGCTGTTTGCGCCTCAGAGGTAAACGCACCGCCCGAGGTGAACTGCTTCTTGGTGGTGTCCAATGCGCCGACATAGTCACCGACATCATGGATGGCTTCCACCGGTATCATGTTCATCCCACCACAGAGGTCAGTGATGGTGACCTTCTGACGGTTCGGCAGATCTTTGGTCCAGAACAGGATGGCCTGGTCGGTGCCACCAGGGACTGTCCCTACCGTTGCCCACAGCTCAGGGCCACCCGCACCGTATTGCGTGACGCAGGCAAAGGTACTGTTGACCGCGTCGTAGTTACCCGACAGGTCCGTGACCAGTCGTGCGTAACCCAGCTGCGAGCAACCAACGGTGGTATCGAGCAAGGCACCACCCGCTACGATGAAGGCCACATCCAGTCGGTTGTTACCGGCTTGCAGGACGAGGTCAGCCGTACGAACGTAGGCGAAGTTGGTGTAGGCCACACCCCCTGGCATGTCATCCGAGACATCCGGCAGTACGTTCTGCAAAGCCGTCTTACTGGTCGAACCGCTGGACGCGGCATCGATCACTTCCTGGAGCGTTCTACCTTCCAGCTTCAGGGAGTTGGCAGACGTACCGGCCTGTGCCTGTGCCACGACTTGAGCGACTGTGAGGTTGTCATGCAACACAGCGTTCGCCGCAGTACCCCCCAGGATGGTGGCTGACAGGGTGGAGAGGTCCATGCCGTAAACGTTCGTGGCGTTTACAGCCGTAGCACCAGAGTCCAGCTTACCTGCCATCATCTGATTCACGGTGGCCTTGTCATAGGCGCCGACTTGTTCAGCCGTGGTGTGGTGAGGGTTGTTGTAGTCTTGGGCGTGCGCACCCACTGATGCATCGGCCATCTTGGCGATGGCATAACGTGTCATCAACGGCGTCATGTAGACGTCGTTGCGCAGACCGTCTTCTGCGTCGGCTTGCAGTGCCAGTCCCAGGTTCTGTACCAGACCCAACCCTACTTGCGACTTGGTCACACCGTGAGGGTTCGAGGTGTTGTTGATGTGACTGGTGAGCGAGTTACCGACCTGCGCTGCGATAGCCTGCTTGGTCAGCGTGGGTGTCATGTAGGCGGTGTTGGACGAGCCATCTTCAGCTTGGGCTTGAGTAGCCAATCCGAAGTTTTGCACGTTCCCCAGCCCCACCTGTCCTTGTGTAACCTGGTGAGGGTTGTCACGGCGTGCCACGAACGCAGCGAAGGCATCGCCCACTTGGTAGGCGATCGCTTCCTTGGTCCTTAGCGGCGTCATGAAGCGAGCGTTACTGGCACCTTGCTGAGCTTCAGACGTCGAAGCGGTGGCATTGTTGTCGACGTTACCCAGACCCACTTGCGCTTTGGTGGTGGCGTGAGGGTTATCTATGCGGTTGGCGTGCGCATTGATCAGAGGCACTGCGTAGAAGTCGATCAGGTTCTTCGACCGCAATGGCGACATGTAGAGCGTGTTGCTCGTACCGGCCTGCGCCTCGCCGATGGTAGCCATCGGGTAGTTGCCCACCAACCCCAGTCCCACCTGAGCAGCCGTCACCTGGTGCGGGTTGTTCTTGTTGTCGATGTGGTTTTGCAGTGCGTTACCGGAAGAGGCACCGATCGCTGCTGCGATGTCGGCCAGCTTGTCGACAATCTCACCTGCACCGTACCAGTCGTCGATCGAGTATTCGTGCGCGATCGGCGGGAACTGGTAGGGCACATCAACCACCTGTTCCCAGGTGGTGATCCGGGGATCAAGCAGGGTATTGGCCAGGATCTCGGCGATCTTGGCTTCATCGATAGTCCAGTCACCACCTACCGTCTGGTATTCCAGCGAGACCGTACCGGTAAGGGTATGGTCGTAGAAGGTGATCGAGCCGTAGATACCCAGACCAATGGAATGAGTGGCTGCTTGGAACGAGTGCGAGCAGGTAAAGTCGACCCCGTCGATCAGCACGTTACCACTGGGATAGTGCGTAACCTTCAGCGAGTTGCGGAAGTACGGACCGGCCTTTGGGATGATGAAATAGAAGTCCAACATCCCAGGTGGCGTGATGACCTGCCGCTCACCCTGTACCAGGTTCGTCGATGCTTTCCCGGTAGGGTCAAACGGATAAAGGAGTGCGTCAGTGTTCATCGAGTTACCCTTATTGGGAAAGAAGACGGACAATGGTCGAAAATGAATATGACGACATTGTTTAAATTTATGTTGCCATACAATTTGCTGGAGGGTTAAAGCGTGTACCAGTACGAAGGCGCAGTTGTGCAGATGAAAGAATCCCGCGGCCGCTGGGTGAGCGCGGATCTCTCTCTGGCACCGGTAGCTACTCTGTTCGATACCTACATGGGAGTTTACCTGATCCTGTCGCACTATTCGCTGGACCACAAAGTCTCCCTGGACTTGAGCGAAGTAGCGTCGGAGATCTCGGGTCTAGTGGATACGGCCACCGTCACGGATTGGCTAACGCTGCGGGGCGATAGGACGCTACCCACCAGTGACGTACTCCCCACCATCACCACCAAACAAGTCAAGTACAACGATGCTTGGCAAGCTGGCTATACCATGAACTTCGTCCACCCGTTCTACCATGTGGACACCCAGATCATGGAGACCGAAAAGACCGATGTACTCATGGTCCGAGAGGATACCGATTACGAGCAGTTCTACAAGAATTGCCTGGTCACGGTGAACGGGCTGATCCACCGTACGGACTTTGATGAATACGGCATCAGGATCAAGGACGCAGGCACGTCAGTACGACAGGCCAATGAGAACCATATCGGTATCCTGAGCTTCCGGGAGATTGGTGAGATCGAGATCATTAACATCACCGAAGACATGATCTATAACCCCAACCCTGGGGCTAAGCTCAAGGAAGCAGCCTACCTGAAGGTGGAACAGTCCATGGAAGGTAAGGTCGTTATGCTCGTGCTCGGTGGTTACTTGCACGTGCTGGAGTCTTACTACTACGCCATCGGTGACCATGCCATCAAGATCGACATGGCCAATTTCCCCTTCATCCAACGGTTCTATGCCTCGAAGAAGCTGCTCGACATGAGCAACGTCATGGCTGATTGGCAAAGTGATCCGAATAACGACGAACACTTCGCCATCTCGGATCTGTTCAGCGACACGACCATCAAGAAGTACCTGACCATGAGTCAGTCCTTCATCGTGCTGTTGGATGCTGACAACCTCTATGTCGAGAAACACAAGGTCGAGTACACCGGCCTGCCTGGGCGTTACTACGCTCACTCTCGTCCAGAGTTCCCACTGAGGACAGAACTGGGTCGTCTGCCCGAATACATCGCTATTCCTGAGACGGATATCTGGGTACTGGCTATCCAGGACAACTTCTCGACCAAGTATCGCTTTGAAGCTACTAACTACCGCGATGAACCGGGCATCGATCCCCAGCGTGAAACCCTGAAGCCTGTTTACTATGCGCAGGGTCATCTGCTGGAAATCGGCAGCGACATCGCAGGTTTCACCCCTACCACGGCATAAACGGGAGGGCGCATGCCCTCCCCTATGCCCGATCAGTTAGAGACCGATACCCAGGGACTGCCTGGGGTAACCGCATGACCACAGGTGGCCAGTTTTCCAGCAAAGGTAATAGGGATGCCATTGATCGTCACAAAGGAAGAACCTTCCGCGATCTTAGGCGACGCATGTGCACCATTTCCGTGACCTGCCACAGCATCCCCGACGCAAGAGACGGGTTTGCCATCGATGGTTACAAAGGACTGAACACCCCCTTGAATGATGCCACCTGCTTGATCTTGTCCTACCACGGCTACACCTGGCATGGTTTACCCCTGCGTCATGGCGATGGTACCGGCCTTCATCGACAAGGCAGCGGTAATAAGGGATAGTGCGCCCGGTGTCAGTTCGACGCTGGTACCACCGACTGTTAAGGTGATACGTGCCTCTGCTTTGACGTCGATGGTCTGAGGTGCCGTTAAACGAATGGCTTGTTGGTCCATTTCCAGGACACAGCCTTGCTCATTCTGGATAGAAAGGTAAGAGCGAGTCGAGTCGATAAAGATCTTGTTGTCCTTATCATCTACCAATGTGAAGGTGCCATTCTTGGTGTCAAAGCGCGTCTTGTACTGAGCCGCTTCCCCGTTGAGCATACTGGTCTGGAACGTGACCTGTCCAGTATGTGTCGACATCTCAATGAAGTAACAGTTCTCTGGCTTCAGGACGTAATCTGGCCCATCGGACTCCACATCGGGATCGGCGTTGATGCCAAACGTAATGGTTTCCAGACGGCGTTTAGCATCGTCCAGTCCCAGGTACTCCCAGTAATACTTATCCGTGGTGTCGTACCGCCAGATCATCACCCGTTCCCCCCGGCGGATGTCAGGAGGGGTGAGACGGTTGCTACCGCGGGGTAGCCATTCAGCGACGATATGGTTACCTGTGTTGATGGTGCCTTCGTAATTGGATTGGTCCGCAGCCACACCCTTATACCCGACGGCCTTGGTGTTGGTACCCAGTTCACCATCGAGCATGGGCAGTGATTCGATGGGTACCACCCGCAGTTGACGGGTGTTTTGTGACTTGTTCTCAGCGGCTACCCCTAGGGAGAACTGCTGCAACAGCGAGACTTGTTTGGGCTGTGGCATTTCGCACCTATGTCAAAATAATTAATAAATCCTAACCAAACCAATGATACAGAGACTGCAAGAAGGACGAAGTCCATGTTTTTCACGTACTTGCGCCAATATCGTTGTCGGCGTTATAAACTGGCCACGTGGCAGGAGTTAGAGATCGTCCCAACTGCCAAGACTCAATTGGTCTTGGGGACCAATGGTTCGGGGAAAACGAGTTTGCTCAATGCTGGGTTCAGTGTGACACTGCCTAACATGAAGCGGGATTACCACCCAGGTGGTTCCCGGACTATACGATTGAACCACAACGGCCATCATTACGAACTGCACTCCTGCCTCAATGGGAAATCCCCTGAGCATTCCTTCATCCGTGATGGGGAAGAGTTAAATGTCGGTAAAACTGGTGCCGTTTATGAGGCCTTGGTCAGAGAACATTTCGGAATAGACCAGGATTTGGAAGATGTGCTGACCGGTGCGGTCAAGTTCACTGAGATGTCTCCCATTGAGCGTCGGAACTGGATTACCCGCCTGTCCACAGCCAATTTCGATTATGCCCTTGATCTCTATAACAAGACCAAGAAAGGGATCAAGTACGCCGAGAGCGTCGTCAAGCGCAATACCGAGCGTCTGGCTGAAGAAACTGGCAAACTGCTGAACCAGGAAGATGCCCAACACTTGCTGGATCGGTGCAATAAATTGCGGGATGAACTCAATATCCTCTTGCAAGAAAGTAACCAGGGTGTGTCAGCAGTCAATACCCTCACCGCTGACTTGAATCAACGCTGGGGACAGATTGTTGATCAGGTAGAGACTATCAGCAAGAACATCTTCTACCCGCCTGAAGGGTTTGGTTGGAGCAGTCCTGAGCAACTGTTGGCGGACATTCGACGCCGTAATGACGAATTGCGGAATCTGGAAGGTCAACTCAACACCCTGGGCGAAGAGTTTGGCTACTTGGAAGCCAAGATGGAGCATCTGCGTGCCATCGAGGGGTTGGATGAAGCCTTCGTTCGGCAACGTATCTCTGAACTCACGGCACAGATCGAAGAATGCCTGCGGCGTCTGTGCACGGGGGTGAATGTTGACCACATCGCTCATGGTCCTGAAGACATTGAGGTGGTGCAGCAGTTCATGTCAGCGGTTCGTATCCTAGATTTCGCTGACGACTACCCTAAGCACCTGGCCGATAAGGCGAATGAAACGGTTGCTACGCTGACCAACAACATCCAGAGTGCCTTCCGTACCATCAGCAACATTGAAGGGCGTCTGGAACACATTGACAAGTGTCAGTCAGTGGGTTGTCCGAAGTGTGGTCACGAGTTCAAGCAGGGTGTGGATACCAATGAGCGAGAGAATCTGCTTGCTCAGCTGGAGAAGGGCCGTGGGCTGGTCAAAAGCTGGACTGAACAGTTGACGATCGCCACTGATTATGCTAACAAGGACCTTGACTACCGTGCCGCGGTGGATCGAGCTAAGCGTATTCAGTACGAACATCCTGAGCTGGGCAGCTTTTGGCAGCTCATTGCATCAGCAGGTGGCGTAGAAGCAGGTCCTGCGTTGGTGACCACCTGTCAGATGTACCTACGCGATGCACACGTAGCGGCTGAGATTGCTAAACTGGACTATGAACTGCGTCCTGTGAAGGAGGCCCTCGATACCATCGAGAAAACAGCTTCTGATGGCAACACCATTCGCGAACGTTATTACCTGCTCAAGTCCAGGATCGTCTCCATCACGGAGCAGATGAGTGCGGCGCGGCTAGAGCTGGCCATGATCGAGTCCTACAAGCAGCGTCTGGAGTCTTACGACGAGTCTGTAGTGGATTTGGAACAGCGCCTGACAGCCTGGCAGGAGGACGCCGAGTGCCTGGTGGAAGCCATCCGTCAGGATGAGATCAAACGACTCATCGCACAGCAGCAGAGCAGCCTGGCGGTAGCCTCAGAGGCTCTATCCGAGAGTGAGCTTATCCAAGGTGTGGTCAAAGATATCCAGAAGGAGATCAAGACCATGTCGTTGCAGGAGAAAGCGTACCGTCTGCTGGAGTCCTTACTCTCACCCAACGACGGCATCATTGCTGAACAGTTGAGTCTGTCGATCAATGTGCTACTCGATCGAATGAACGCAGTGATTGCGCGGGTCTGGGGATACAACATGGCCATCATGCCATGCAGCCTTGAGGACGGTTCGCTCAATTATCGCTTCCCTTTGTATGCAGTGACGACAGACGACCCAGTGCCGGATATCAAGCTCGGTTCTGACTCGCAGAAGACCATCGTCAACCTGGCCTTCCGTCTAGTTGTGTACAAGTTCCTGAAGCTTCAGCATTATCCCTTGTACCTCGACGAGTTGGGTCGTGACTTTGACCCGGTGCACCGTCACAACCTGATCCCTGCGATCAAGGATCTGATTGACGATGATACCTACAGTCAAGTGTTCATGATTTCGCACTACGAGGATGGGCAATCGAGCTTCAAGAATTCCGAGATCGTGGTCCTCCATGACAGTCACCTGACTATCAAGGCGGATTACAACCAACACGTCAGGTTCGCCTGACGTGTGAGGAGGCGTAATGGATAAAGCATACACCGAAATGCTCACGCGGTTGGTAATGAGCCTCAGCCATAAGCGGTCGGGTCGGTGGTTCTTCATGATGCCGGTTACGGACATCCATACTTCGACCGCTGTACCTTCGGTCTTAGCTACCAACTGTTCCATCCGAGCATTCTGTCCTGATCAAGGTTATTTCCGCAGTGACATTCCCTTCGGCGAAAATGCTTGGAAGACCTATGGCATCCTGATCCTGATCAACCCTTACACTGGGGATAAGATGGCAGTGCCTATCTCCGAAGTGGAGCGAGTTAATCCGCTGTTTGACTGGCGCTGGGCACTCCAGCGTAGTCAGCGACGTGCTGATCTGGCTATGCAACTGGAGTACGAGTTGGGCATGGCTCAGCAGAAACAGGCGGTTGCTCATCGGGAACGTGTCATCAAAGACGTCCAGGCCGAGGTCATCAGTAAGAGTCCCACTTTTCACTAGGAGATAACTCCGTGGATATTTATCAACAAATCGACAAGGTGATCGGCAATCCGGATCGCCAAGTGCTGCTCTCTGCCAGTCGCAATTACACTGACTTTGAAAGCGCGGCTAGGCTCATCTTCATGAACTACCAGCGTGACAAGAGCAAGCCGCTCAAGGAGAACCTCTACTTGGCATTGATCAAGTCGGCTATCCAGTCGCAGAAGTACAATGCGGCCGAAGAAACCGGCAAATGCCAGGAACTGATCAAGCTGCTGAGCGTCAGCGCGGCCGATCGACAGTTCTTCTACGAATGTCTGTTCGATCAGGGAGGTTTGAGTGGTCCTGGTCTTCGGTTGTTCCAGCGCTATACAGTCGACGATCAGATGACCCAGTAAGCACTCGGCATAAAGCGGGGGCTAGATGCCCCCGCTTTATGCCGACTCAGGTGGGTTGTGCTTGGCTCTCAGTGTAGCCCTTGATGATGTCTTCCAGCTGAGCGATGTATTCAGCTTGCGATTGGGTCAGGGCTTCCGCGCGCAGTGCACGCGCCAGGTAGGTATCGTTATTGGTGATTGCCGCTTGACGCGCAATGGTCAGCTGTACGTGCATGTCGTCGGTAATGGTGTCGGTATAGGTAGCGCGCCCGACATTCACCGTGATGTCCTGTACACCTGTGTGATCTGAGAGTTCTTGCTGGATGGTCTGGATCGCCACAGAGGGATCGTAGCTGTCCGGCAGAGGACCCAGGGAACAACTGAGCACCAGCCAGGAATACGGCACCACACCCATGTTAGGGTAGGACAGGATGTAGGTGTCCGGGACGTAGATCGGCTTTTCGGTCGAGGAGAGCAGGGCGATAATCTGCGCACCCGCGGCGATGTCCGCTTGGTATTCCGTCTCGCCTAACCCCACGGGTCGGTAGACCAAATCCAGCGGCTCTTCCTTGTCAGCGCGGATCTCTTCGAAGGTCCGGATCGCCGAGACCATGTAGGTGACGTCTTCCTTGGCCACAAAGGGCGCTGCGAGCAGGAAGAGTCCCTTCGCATTCATAGGAGGAGTGATTCTGGTTGCCATGATCAGCCCTTGTGTTTGATGAGTCCCATTTGCCTTAGCGTCTCCACCGTGTCTCTGGGGTGGATCATCGTAGCGGGTACGTTTTGTGCTTGGTGATGGGAGTGTGGTTTTCGACGAAAGTGGTAACCGATTTTAAGCAGCTTTTTGACAGGGTGGTTCGCTGCGATGACCAAGCGTAGTGCCCAGTCAAAGTTATAGAAATTAGCGTCACCCAGGACATGAATATAACGCTTAAGCACCTCGGTCCTAAAGACACAGCAGTTATGCAGTTCTAACGGCGATTGGGTCAGTCGTCTGAAATCAAACTCACCGATGTGGTACATTGAGCGGAAACTGCCGTCGACATGGATAGCTCGCTCGTGACAGGCACAGATCGCGTAAGTCGGATTCTCTTCCAGGTACTGTAAACAACTCTGCACCACGCTAAGGTCGACCCTGTCATCGGGGTCGACCATCAGCACGTATTCTGAGTGGATTTGAGAGTAAGCGGCCACACGGGCCGCTCCTACGTCGCCGGGGATACCGGCAAACTCTCTGACAGGATAGGAACCTGCACGCAGATCGTGCAGTAATTCCTCCAACCACTCCCTACGGTCATTCGGGCAGAGCATGTAGGCAATGGTCAGTTTGTCCATGTCATCTTACCTAGGTTAAATGTCCAGGGTCATGAGATCCCCATAACCCACCCAACGCTTGCTGTCCGACTGTGAAGTCAGGCATTTCATCGTGATCATCCCACGGGGTTTTACCACGACTGGATTGCCGGATGCTTGGATACACCACTCAACTTCGCTGTAATAGCCAACATCGACGGACATGGGCAGGTCGGAGTTGTTCCAGAGTCGAAGCTCGGCCAACTCTTCGAACGAGCCGAATGCGTTAAAGATTACGCTCAGCTTGGTCACGTCTTCGTTGAGGGTATCACTGGCTTTGACCTCGGTCAGCATGTCTTTCAGCTGCTCGGGGTAGATGTAGAGTGATCCGTACGAATCCGTGGTGATGTTGCTGTACCCATCGTACTTGGATGCGGCCATCCCCGTGACGATATCACCACTGGCTAACCACTGAGTACCCGTGGCTTCGTTGTTGGTATCACCATCCAGGTAACGCACATTGACCAAGCCACCGGCGGGCACGACAGGAAAGTCGACCGAGGGGGCGTAATCAAGGTACATATCCCCACCACGAAGGTTCAGGACAGCACCTGTGTTGTTACGGATGTAGAATCCCTCGCCCATGCCGTAACCATTCGGCCAACTGATATTAACATCTATCTGGTCGGCGTAATAGCCACCCTGAATGTAGATCAGAGCGCTTTTTACATCATCCGGATAGATGTCAGCGTAATACGCAGTGCCTTCATCATCCGACTGAACATCCACCCTGACCACGCGGTCAAAGTCCATCTTACCCTGCGGGGTAACCCCCACACCGGTCCACAGGACATGTGCTGTTTCACCGCCACCCACTACCGTACCCAGCAGACAGGCCATGGGCGGGATGGTGTACGCATTGATGCCGATGGCAAATTCCGACCAGAGGTAACTCTGATGCATCTTGGCAGTCAGGTTGGTGTTGTTCCACACGTAGACCTGCTGACCGATCAGTCCCGGGTTACGGGCCTTGATGTTCAGGTCGAACTCATTGGTGCCCTCATCCCCATGACTGACCAGTTCGACCAGATTACCAACAGTGTCGTCGAGGTAGAACTCACACTCGGCGTAGTTGTTGTCATAGTCGACTTCCAGTTCGACCTGCATGACGCCCAGACCCGCCGATCCAGATGCCGTGCCAGTGATCAATACCACACCTTGGCCGTCCATCTTGGCCACCAAGCGCCCTTGGATGGCGTTCAGATCGGCCAGCTGATTGGAAGCCCCATTCGGGGCGATCTGTGGGGTGAAGTACTCGTCATCGATCTCCAACACTTGGCCGGAAACGTTTAGTACACCGAAGACAGCACCCAGCCTGGCGTTCTGACCATTGATAACATCCAGGTAGAAGTTATCAATGGTATCGGTGTCCAAGTTATCCGGATTATTGATCAGGATGAACTTGTCTGCATGCTGAAGTAAATCGATCTCGGCAGATGCCCAGTCAGCATCGCCGCCTTTCGTCAGCGGCACAGTGACGATGTCTTGCCAATAGGCATCCGCGCTGCTGGTCCCGGCTTGACTGCTGAAGAGCAGAACCGTCGGGACTTCCTGATCCACGTCGATAACCCGACCTAGCACCTGATCGCCCCGGCTCAACTGCTTAGCCGTACCGTTGGGTAATGCCACCGGGGTCATCTGGCTCTCATCATAGGCCAGGTCGATTTCAGTGGCATTGTACAACCCGAACCGACCACCGGCCTTGGTCGCCGTCCCAGCATTGAGGATGAAGAGTTTCCCATTCCCTGCCAAGTTATCCGGATTGGTCAGGTAGATAAACTTACCCTGGTGGGTCTGCATGTCTACCGTGGCTTCAGGACCTGTCTCTCCATCGGTCAGAGAAAGCGTGACCACATCTTCCCAGGCATCACCGCCTTCGCCCTGGATACCTTCCAGTTGTCCAGAGACCAGGTAGTACGGCAGCTCAGCATTGACCTTGATCAGTCGAATGTCAGCCACAGCCCCCGGTTTAAATTCCTGCTGGCTGTTGTTCAGCGCATAGGCCACTTGGCAGTTGTACGTATCGATCACCGGAGATGCATCGGTGGAGTTGTACACCCCGATGGTTTGGCCCAGGTGTAACACGTTAGACGGAACGATCTCGATCTTGAACGCATCGTCCGTGTCTGCCGTGATGATAACGAACCGACCTGCATGCAATTCAGGGTCAAGTGTGGCGTAACGACCCCGGTTAACGATGTTCTTCACCTTGACTTCGACGATAGGCGCGTTGTCGCTGCTCATCTCGTTGGCAAAGTTAGTCAGGGCTGTCTGCAAGACAGACTTGGTGATGAGCGGCGTTCCCCAGTCGTCGACGATGGAGGTGCCGCCTGCCATGTACACCTCTTTGGTATTGAGATCGACATAATGCGCATTGAGCTCCGGTGGAATGAAGTCCGGCGCACCTCGACCTTTGTACAGGTGTTGTTCCATCTCGTTGTCCTTAGTTGTTGACCAGGGTCTCGCCGCTATCGTTGCTCAGGTCGTCCCCATCGCTACCGGTCAGCACGTTCGGGAAGATCGTCTGATCGTTCAGGGTGTACTTCAGTACGACCAGGTACTGCACTTTACCAAAGGAACGTACGATGTACCAGACGCCTTCACGCTGCATGCGGCTGTAGTTCAACGGCACCGAGGTATCGGGCGTCATCTCCTCGGCGTACCGGAGCTGTTCGATCAGCTGTACGGCGAACGCGCGGGTATCCGGCGACATGCGACCAAAGTCGGTGTGCGTACTGGGAACGGAGATGTAGTCCTTCCACTGGTCGTAGAACTTGTTGATGCCATCGCGGTTATTGGCACCGCCCACTGCCAGCAGTTGCAAGCCTTTATAGGGACTGGAAACCACCGAAAGCACGCTCTTGACAAACTCCTCGGTATAACCCGTGCCCTTGGCAGTCACGATGGCCTTTTCGATCGCTTCCTCGGTTTGCACCGTGGAGGAGTAGACACCCGTCACCAGCACCTGGTTGGGGATGGCGTAGTTGTTCCACATTGGGGTGATGATGAACTCAGTTGCCTGAAAGATGTCCGGAAAGATCACTGCCCATTCGTCGCGGGTGTGCGAGGAGTTGTCCAGGATGTAATCGACGATGGCGGTTTTGATGTTGTCGATGTTGTTACCGGCAGCGCCGTAGATAACCGTGGTCCAGTCGGTGCTGATGGTCTTGGTGCGATCATTCGGGTCGACCCAGTCAAAACTATCCGAACGGATCAGCGTCTCGGGGTAACCGTTCTTGGTTTCCTCGATGCGCGCGATCACTTCGGGCAGCTTGATGGCGGCGACCAGGGCTTTAACAGCGTTGTAGTCGCCGAAGAATTGGTCGATAGGCACCAGGGGCGGTACGACCAGGATCTCGAAGTCGTCGAACTGGTTCAGGAACGACTCACTGGCCATCCAGACTTTGACACGGTTCTCACCGATGTTAGCATTGGTGAAACTGATGTCAAAGAACTCAGGACCCCAGATGTTGCCGTCCTTGATCATCACCCCGGAATTATGAAACTCGACCGTTTCACCCCAGCGGTTGATGAACAGTGCCTGGAAAGCCGCCGCATCTTGACTGAAGCTGCCGGCGTTAGCCTGTTGGTAGACCCAGGCGATGATCGCCAAGACCCCGCTGACAAACGTCTCATCCGGGGTAACGTGCACATTGTCCTGGGTGCTGGTAAATGAGGAGAAACTGATACCTGGGTAATCGGCAGCTTGGTGATGGGTTTTCTCGCGAGCGTAAGTCCAACCAATCGGTGCAAGCTCACCCAGAGGGGCTACAACCTGCTTGGTGTTGTCGATAAGCGCACCGATATTGGCGAAGCCCTTTAGGGTGTAGCTCATGGAATCTCTCCAAAAGTATGAATGCCATTGACACTAGACAAAGATCACCCTAAGATACTCGATCCCTCGAAGCTATCTTAGAGGTCTGGTCAAACCATACTATTTTTGCCTGAGAGCCAGGATAACCTGACATGGAGAATACATCGGTGGGCCTTGGTCTAAAGATCCTATCCTACCTATTCCCATTCTTGAAAGAAATAGTGCTAGGGAATACACAAATCCGGGAAGTCATGGCTCGCAACAAGCTGGTCACTGCTTTCGTGACGGTGAACCTCTTGCTGTTCGGCCTGTACATGTACGCATGGACAGAAGCCCGGAATAAAGACTACGCACTGATCGAGAATCTGGGGAAGGTCAGTCAACTCGAAGAGCGCCTCAGTACCGCAAAGGAACGGTACGAGGAAAAGGAGAAATCTTACAAGGACCGTATAGAAGCGCTGATGCGTGAGGGCGACGGGGACGACGCACGCATCAAGACGCTGACGGAGGACAACGCTAAGTTGCGCGATCGGATCGCGGAAGTGCAGAAAGACAATGCCAACCTCCGAGAACAATTCAGACTGAAAGATCGTGCTGATAACGCCCGCACCGCCAGGCAGCGCAGCATGTACCTTGAACAGTTGGAGCGCCTGCGACGACAGGAAAGCGGCTCCTGACCAGGAAGATGCCATGCGTAAACACATCCTGCTGATAACGGTGCTGTTATCAGGCTGTGCTGTGGTGGACCGGTTTCCGGTTACACACAGTTGGGATCGCACTATCGAAACTGACGGAGCGGTCACCAACGAACGGTATTCGTACATCACTTACGAGCGCAGCACAGCCACCTCCGATGACAGCGTAGCGGCTGAAACGGAAAAGGCACCCAACGAGACTAAGCCCACCGCCACGTGTGAGCCTTTCGTACCACCACCTGCTGAGCCGATGCCTTCGATCCCAGACATTTTGCCCAGCGACCGTAAGGACCCTGAGCGCGTGGGTACCATCCTGGTCGGCCACATTGCCCAGCTACGGGAATACATTCGTAAGCGGGACAAAGCAACTGACGATGCCTTCATTGAGTACCGCAAAAAGTGCAAGGCTTTTGGTACCCCTTCGCAATAACAGGGTCGTCGTGTTTTTTAGGACAAAGCCTGTCTATCATCTGAGAGACAGGCTATCCCTACTGCTAGAGAATCGACATGTCTGATACCCAGAAGAAAAAAGCCATCCTTTACACCGATGGCGGCTACCGCCAGCAGTACACATCCGGCGGCTGGGGCGTACACGGCTACACGTACATCGACGCCGTGCCTGACAAGGGCACTGGTAATCCCAAGTGCCTCCCTACCGCCGGCGGCTATGTTCAAGACAAGAGCACTGCCACCCTGGTTACCATTGAACACTACATCGATGGCGTAGGTGGCGTACCTAACGCCATCAGCAACAACCATACCGAGCTACAAGCCACGGTAAAAGGCCTGGAGTGGATTGTCGAAAAGGGCATTCACCACACCAAGGTCTTCACAGATTCCCGTTATGTCGTTGACGGCCTGACTAAGTGGGTCGATAAGTGGCAACGTAACAACTGGACAAACTCCCAAGGCAACCCCGTCAGTTCGAAGGACCTATGGCTCACTGCTGTGCAGCTGATGGAAAAGGCCACTGAACAGCGTCAGACCATCGACATCCAGTGGATCAAAGGCCATGACGGTCACTTCGGTAACGAAATGGCAGATCAATACGCCAGTCGAGGTAACGTCTTGGGTCGTAAGGGAATGGATTTCTCCTTTATGCTCGAAACGCCTGCTCCTGGGTATTGGAATAAGAAAAACGAGTACAGCCGTCTGCTCTCCAGTGGTCGCTGGTATTTCCAGACCACGGATGAGGCATACACGACCGAAGATGGCAAGACCATCTACTACATCGGTGAACACGGCGAGGATGATGACGAAACCCACGGCAAACGTGTCTCCGACAATTCCAACACGGTCCTGTATCTGAACGAACCTGATCCGGTGCTGGAACAGATTCGTAAGCAGGCCATGGAGATGGATCGTCGCAAGTTTGGTTCAGTGATGATCGGTCGCCTGGATACCATCCTGTCCCCCACTGTTTACTCTGAGATTCTGGAGCATGGCACCAAGTTCATGGACTTTGGTGGGGAACGTAAAGACATGTCCACGGCTAAACGCCGTCCGGTGGTGAAAGAACAGAATCCACCGGGACTGTCCTATATCGGCATCGACGTACTGAACAACCTGCAAGGGCTGTTGGACGACTACTTGGTGCGTAAGCCTGGGATTTGGATTACCGACATAACCGACCTAATATATGACGTCGAAGTGAAAAAGAATGGCGTCACAAGGAAGGTTAAGAAGGAACTTTCGCCGTCCACCAAGTACCTGGATGTCGCAGTTCGCTACAGCACCAAGAAAGTCTCAGAAGTTACCGGTGAAGACGATCCTTCAGTCAAGACGAAGAAGGTTCGGCTGATCTTTGGGATCGATCTGGCAAAACGGAACACGCTGTCGAATATCGCAGGTGACGACGTAAGAGTCAGCGTTATCACTTGGCGGGAATCCGATTCCGTGATCCGTTACGCCACGGTCATCGAGACAAGCGCAGGCACTGGGATTTGGGCTGGGACTGACTCGAACTACCTGATGGTTTGAAGTCTGTCAGGTTTTACTTCAACCGTCCACCTCCCCACTTCGACGGGAGGGTGGCTTAAGCGCACCCAATAAACCTATGGTTATCACAACTGCTTTGAGGAAAACCGGGGCCAAGATGCTCCCACGGCGCATGCTCGAGCGCGCCAAGCGGATCATCTTCGTGACGACCCTGTATCTGGAAATGGTACGGGAGAGCGAACCGTCAACCGACACCCTGGAGGAGCTGAATCGGTTGTTCAAGCTGGCAGGTGATTCCGACGCTCTGATGGTACCTGCATTACTGAAGGGCGTATTCTGGGGTAAGCGGTCCGAAGTGATCCAGCAAGCCAGTGAAAAACTCAACGCTGGAGACATCAACCAAAGCTGCCAGCAGATCCTGTCGATTACACCGGCCTGGATGCGTTACGGTGAGGGCAGCACCGAAATGCTGGCGGATACCAAGTCGGTATTACGGACGGCGTACAGTGTGCATGCCCAAGGCGGTCATGGCAGTCATTGACGCAGCCTAGACGGCATAAATGGAGGTGGGGTTGACCCCACCTCCACTATGTCCGTTCTTACTTGGACAGGATGTTGGTCAGGTTCTTGTAGGAGTCATCCACCGAGGTGGTAAATGCCTGCAAGAAGTAACCCACTGTGCTGTAGAACTCGACTTCACGGGCCATGAAGTAGGTCAGGTCAGTCAGTTGTTTCAGCACAGGTCCGGAGACTTGGTAGGTTTCCGGGTCTTCCTTGATGTTGGTGATCAACTTGTCGAGCAGCACCGAGATGTCGGTGACTTGCTTGAGCAGTTCCTTACGGTTGATCGAGGCGTACTTGCCGTTCACATCGTTGAGGTTCCGTGTCACCATGGGCAGATCGCCATGACGCTTGATCACAGCGCCGTAGGTGGACTCGGTTTTTCCTGACTTGTCGAAGCTGTTTGCGAACGCTTGCTTCAGACCGTCCAGGTCGGGGGCCTTGTAGCGGGCCAGGTCTGGAGTGAAGGAAACCGCGCGCAGCGCATCAGGACGCATCAGTAGTGTCCCGATCCAGGTTTCGAAGGGTTTAAGCAGGCCTTTCTGGAGATCATCCAGAACCTTCTGTGCTTGCGCCAGAAGCTCGATGTACTGCAACCAGGTGGTGTTGAAGCCCACCGGTACGAAAACGCGCAGAGGAGCAGCAGAGACGTAATCCACGTCACGCATCAGGTGCTCCAGCTTCCGGCTGTCGACCAGCTGAGGCTTAGGAGACGCAGGACTCAGCACGCCAGCAATGAATTGCTTGGCTCCGTCCAGGAATTCCGGAAGACGACCCGTGAACGCATTGAGCGTTTGCGAGACGTTCAGGGCTTCCAGGCCGATGACAGTACGCTGATGGGACAGGCTCTCGAAAGTTACCTGCTCATCAGTGGCAAAAAGGTCTAACATAGTGGTTCTACTCCTGTGGGCAGCGTATTTTAAGAAAGAAGCTGTCATATGGTTTGCGAAGGACCCAGCAGAGGAATGCCAACAGTGTCTTTTAACCATTTCAAATCCGCCCCGGCTGTACGTCCAATGCCCAACTTGGGCTGTCTCTTGGACATCCAAACTGGGCGGTATTTTACCGGCAAACATGGGGAAAGCATCCTGAACGGCGGCATGCCGAACTTCAGTGGTGTGGCCGGTCTACCCAACATGTTTAAGACTGTACTGAGCCTGTACATCTGTGGCGCAGTGCTGAACCATCATAGCTGCGCCGTCATGCAAGCCCACGACTCCGAGAACACCCTTTCTCTGGGTCGTATTTATGCCGCGTTCGAGCAATTCCAGAACCTGGCGGGCAAAGATTTGGTGGACCTCGGTCGGCTGAACTTCAGTGATGCCATGGTCTACATGGGCAACGAATGGTTCGAAGCCCTGAAGGATACTTCCAAAGAACGCCGCAATGATCCGTCCATCAAGGTCACCACGCCGTTCTGGGATGAGAAGGCCAAGGAGTTCGTCAAGATTCCTTCTCCGATGATTTCTTTCCTCGACTCGCTGTCCGGTCTGAACCCGGAAGTGATCGTCGAGATGTTCGACAAAGACGATATCGGTGGCAAGGGCCTGAACATGCTCGCCATGAAGTCGTCGGGTGCGAAGAGTCAGATGATCGACCAGATGACCAACGTCACGGCCCCTGCCGGCATCTACTCGCTCATGACCGCACACGTCGGTCAGGAATACCAGTTGGACCCGTACAAGGCCAACGTCAAGAAGCTGAAGTTCCTGAAAGGTGATCTGAAACTCAAGAAGGTTCCCGAGAACTTCACCTTCCTCACCGGTAACTGCCTCTACGTTACCGGACTGTCGCCATTGCTGGACGACAATAAGACACCGGAGTTCCCGCGCGATGAGACTGACGATCTCAAAGGCGATACCGACCTGATCCTGATCACCGTCGTGCCGCTGCGCAACAAGTTCGGACCGTCGGGAATTCCATTTGATATAGTGGTCTCCCAATCCGAGGGTGTCAAGGTAGGACTCACCGAGTACTACTACCTGCGTCAAGCCGGTTATTACGGCCTGTCCGACACCAATGGCAACACTGCCAAAGGCAAGCCGAACTATCGTCTTGACCTGTACCCGGATGTGGCCCTGAGCCGCAAGACCATTCGAGGCAAGATCGAGGATTCGTACCGGCTACAACGGGCATTCCAGATCACGTCCGAGATGGCCCAGATCGCTGATCTGTGGCACCACCTCGACGACGAGTACTACGTCCTGCCCAAGGACCTGTACAAGAGCCTCAAAGACAAAGGGTACGACTGGGAAATCCTGCTCGATACCACCGGTTTCTGGTCCTTCCAAGAGTACCCGGCTGAGAAGCCCTTCCTCTCCACCATGGACCTGCTGAACATGCACGTGGGCAAATACCACCCCTACTGGTATCCCAAGTCGCGAGAAGAACTCGGTCTTAAGGACACCCCGGTCCAGACCGCCCCCACTCAGAAAAAGGCCGATGAAAAAACCATCATCGGTAAGGAACTCGCATGAATACTCTCCATCCCGGGGCCAGCCTTGTGCGTGCTGTCTCCAACCTGCTCCACGAAGAAAACCCCACCTTGGCTGATCGCTTCGATCGCCAGTTCCGGGCAGCGTCCAACGACCCTCTGGATGAAATCATCGACCTGAATAGCTTCTGGCGTGATCAGCTGAGCTTCCTGTCGGTGAACACCATCTCCGAACGCGAATGCCTCATCGACGCTATCCAGCCTAACGACTGGCTGCGTCACTTCCGGCAGCAGGTTCTGCCGACCATCGTGCGGTTCGAGTTACCCCGCGTGGCATGAGGTAAGGTATGAGCGTTCGTATCTGCTACAAGTGCCTCCATGTTGCCACACCCGTGCAAATCTGGAGTAAGAACGCTCGCATCTTCTACCTCGGCTGCGAGAAATGCGGCCGTGGGGTGTTCTTCAACTAGGAGGCCGCATGGGTAACCGTAAGAAAGCAACCGACTATATCCTCAAGCACATCGCGATGTTCGACCCGAACGACACGTCGAACGTCCAGCTGACCAAGAACTTCTTGGAAGGCCTGTCGGATGAGCAATTCGAGGACTACATGCGTCGGTTGCGCAAACCCCAAACCGGCGAAGAGGATCAGGGTCGCGAGACCCTGACCTACTATGCCCCGAACCTCAGTAAGATCAAGCTTGAAGTTAAACGCAACCTTGAGATTGCTAAGGCCATCGGTCACAATTTCTTCGAGAGACTGTGGCTGACGGACCCACAGACCGGTGAGGTGTACCTGACCACTCAGGCGCACATGGTCGTGGACCTGCCCATCCGTCGTCAGGCTCAGCTGCTGATCAAGAAGTCGTCTATCCCTGCAAATAACAACACGGTCGACGAACTGTCCGGTCAGCCGACGGGTGAGAGTAAAGGCGGTAAATTGAGCTTCCCAGAACTTCAGGCTCAAGTGGCTCAACAACTGGATAACACCATCCTCGAGGAAATCAAGATTCGTGGGGGTGATGAAATTGCGTACCAGGAGTTTGAGCGCCAGATGATTGACACTGGCAGTGCCTCATTGGAGCAATTGCTCCGGTTGGGGACCAAGGTGAAATCCACGGAGACACTCAGCAAGTTGTTCAAAGGGATGCATTTCGACAACAATCTGGCGGACAATGGGCGATAGGCGCTCGTGTCAAGGAGTTTGGTAATGTCAGGGGACAAGCTCTTCGGTGGAATGCACGACGATACTCGCAAAACCCTTCCCGCGACTGCTGCTTGTTTGTTCGAGCTGGTAGAACGCGGTCCCTTCAAGGACGTCGAAGTCCCCGAAGTGGATATGCAGGAACAAGGCTTCAATCAGAAGCAGCTGAACTCCCTGCTCGATGAAGGCAAGGCCATCCACATCACCGTGCGGGGCCAGGGCGGGTTCGTGGCAGCCACTGATAAAGGCTTGGATGCCTACTTGGCACTGTTGGGGGAGAAAACCTTCGAGGCAGCCAAGAGAGTCAGGATCGCAACCTACACGCTGACTGGCCACCTGGAAGGTAAGTCGGCATGAAGTTCAACGAAATCGTAACCGTCATCGTCGAGCACACCGGTCAGTATCGCGACAACTATCTGGCCGAGATGACCGACGAGAAGAAGAAGGATCTGATCAAAGCCCTCTTCGAACTGCGCGTCTCCATCCGTTGGTACCAACTCACTTCCAACGAACAGATCAAGCAGCTCTGGGACAAGGTCCGGGCTAATGTGGAATTGACCGACTACGTCATCCGTGGTACGTCGGCAATGATCATGCGGTTCCACGACAGCCAACAACAGTGGAGCAACCTTATCGGCCAAATGGCCGAAGCGATCTGCTGGGTCACCAGTGACACCAAGATCGGTAAAGAAGTCACCGAGCGCGCTCCTCAGATGGAGTCCTTCAAGGCTTCGATCAACAGTAGCCCGTGGCTGTTCTTCCTGTACATGGAAACCCTCACCCCTCAGGTCAAGCCGTAAGGGAAGGGAAACAAAAACAGTCGTACATTATCTACCTGACGCTCGGTTCGCTGGGCGTCAGGCTTGTATGCGATTAAGGTAGGAAACATGAACGACCAACGGATTTTGATCGAGTTGGATTGTCTGCTGGACACTCGGCTGGGTACACTCAGCAAGCTCAGTCAACAGGCGGCCGCCAATGCCATGAACAACGACTTGTGGGTACGAGAGACGGACGACTTCCAGACGCTGTCCAACGGTCTGGTCACCAATGAGGCGTATAAAACCACGTATGCCCTACGGGATGTGGAAACCCTCGCCCGGTCCTTCCTAACCAATATCGTCGATTACCTGGGCAACCTAACCCGTACCCTGCAACATAACGCCACCGATGGCATCGACGTGAAGGACATCTACCTGACCATCAACACCAATCGGTACGATCTGACGAACGAAGAGATCGGCCTCATGATCGAGGGGTTGCGACCCCACGTGGCACTGACCACGCAGATCAATGCAGTGAAGTACACCATCGATCAATTGACACCTGGGCTACTCAACGCAAATTACGACAGCTACATTCTGTACGACTTCGATGAGTGGGACAAACGGCATAGAGAGCAACTGATGAAGAACCCCATGCCGGAGTTCTCCATCGTTGCCCCTAGGCTGCATTTCACGGGTAAGGTCCCTGATCCATCGGACCTGGTGTCCGATGGACAGACGGTCGATCCGTTCAGGTTGACACAGTTGATCTTCATGGAGCGGTTGGACTTGGAGTTCTTGCCCGTGTTTTTCTACTCAGTCACCCGACCAGCCACACGGACTAAGACTCCGGAGAAACAAAGTCCTCATACTTCAGGTTCTCTACGCCAATGAAGGTTTGACCGGGGACAGTCTTCACCGGAGGCAGCTTGTCACGGTCCAGCGTGGGACGATCGTCGCGCTCTTCGACGAGCACACCTTTACGGAAGGGGTTCTTGCCGCCGATGGCCGCGAGGATCTTGGAAACGTTGGCGGTAGCACGAGCAGCCTGGTCAACGGCGCTCTCCTCGACGTTGATCTTACGCGTGGTCAACGCCGCCGCGTCGAGGTCACGTAGCACACTGCTGAGTTGTTTGATGCCGTCCTCACTGGTCGGGACACCATCACGGGTGAGGTTATCAACAATTTGCAGGCGAAGGCTCTGCGAGAGTTCGATGACATCCTCGGGTTTGGTGGATTTCGATTTAGCGGTCATAGCCTGGCTCCACTGAGTATAGATTGCCATAGGAATACACATGCAGCTACTGAAACCGATCAAGGATTTCTTCACACGCCGACGGCTATCGAAGGAAGCAGAGGTCATCGAGGAGGTGGAGGACCCGGTGGAGATCCTGCTCCGGGCCTATCATTTACTGGAAGAAGCCAACCTTGAACGATGGAGCATCCGCGACATCGTCAACCGTAATATCGACACCTACTCACCGGATGTGGAACACCTTTCAAGATGGCTCGAATGGGCCTGGGTTACCATGACGTCCAATGACTACGTGCCAGATAAGTGGAAGAAGCTCCAGCACACGCTCTCCAATAAGTCGTTGGATGACTGGATGAGTGCAGAGGGCCATGACGTTCATCCTGCGATCTTCTTTAGACGATCAGGACAACATATCCGAGTCATCTCGAACATCCTGCTGTCTGAACCTAACAATGAAACGGAAAAGAACAAACTGAGGTACTACCGCCGCCAATATAGCACATTGATTCAAGATTGCACGACTGTGATGCGCACCATCTTCGAGGTCGTCAAGTAATCCCCACACCCACTCCATTTTAGTGCACCATCGCTCATCCGAGGTAAGTGCACACCGTGACAATGGAATAGACCATGAGCAAAGAATTTAAACGTCTGCTGGAAACGGAAGACAAGAAGATCAACTCGTCTCGTAACGCGTTGTCGAAACTGTTCCGCGATATTCTCGCTTACCACGATGTTCGTCCAATGAAATGGGACGCCCTCGTTACGCGGTATTTCCGTAGCCCGTTCTCGCGCACTCCGAAGAATGCGAAGGACATTGGTCAGGACAAGAATAACCTGAATCGTGCGTTAGCCAAGGATGCGCTGACGTGGAATAACTTCTTCAAAGCCTTGATGATCTTGAGTCCAAAGACCATCGAGATCACTATCACTATGGAGTGGCCCAACCGCAATGTAAGGTCGGAACACAAGGTGCTCATTCCTAATCCTGTTGCTGAACTGGACAATATCCACAACGAGGAACTTCAAGAAGAAGTCCTCAGAGCCAGTCAGAGGGCAACCCGCCGCAGTGCTCAGAATGCGCCCGCTGCGCCAGGTTCGACCCTTAAACAGAAAATCCAAGATCAGGTGGACCGCAAAAAGAATAGGGGTAAGTAAGAGATGGGTAAGCGAGTAGAGAACCCCGCCCAGGCCGAGGATAAGATGCGGCGCATCACCTTTGACCCGGCCGAAGATGGCGTCTCCCACATCAACTTCTTCACCCGTGGAAAAACCAAGTTGGGTCGTATGGGCAGTAACCTCTCGGATGGTCCTCTGAATCATCCGCTGTACGGTCACTTCCGCAGCCCTGAAGGCCTCTGGTACTACCTCAAAACGGGCATGAAGGAGGATATCCTGCGTGTCGTCTCTGGCTATGAAGCCAAGGAGATGGGGAAGAAGTTGGAGACTGTCTGGAACGCAAACTTCCATCGTGAGTTTAAGATGGGTATCCTGGCCAGGATCATGGCCAGTGAGGACCTGCGTAACGAGTTGAAGAACTCCACTCTACCACTGGTGCATTACTACACCTTCCCGGATCGTAAGGACCGGAGCAAGTTGGTGGTAATCGTCCCCAAAGGACACGAATGGCAGATGGACTTCTGGTCCAGCATGCGGACTCGCTTGCAGAAAGGCGAACCGCTGGAGCCTGTTATGGACGGTTTGATCAACTTCAAACCGTCTGAGGAATAGTTTTCACTCCACTGGGGACCTTCGTGGTCCCCAGTTCTTTTCTTTTTTCTTTGAGGTGAGCTATGTCTTCTACTGATTTCGCCGGGATGGCCGAAACAGTCTTCGGTGGACTCGGTACTGACACTGTCATGGCCAAGGACGTTTACAGTGTCAATGACAGCTCGGGCATCAACGCCATCTTCGGTGCCGCCAAGGGTGTCGCGACCGATGTCGTGGATGGTATCCGTAAGCGCCCAGGTATCCTGGCAGAAGTGGTGCAGCTCGCTGGGATGGGCACGGGTAAGCTGACCAAAGCCGACATGACCCAACGGGTGATCAGCATCCTGGGGTCAGGTGGTAACAGCGCTCTTAAGAAACTCTCCGACACCACACTAAACACCATTTTTGGTGCCATGGGTGTCAGCGCAGAAACCACCAAGGACATCAAGGTGGCGCTGGGCGCTGCGACACAGGTGGTCGGCTACAGCAATGTCACTGATGTCCAATCAATGACCAGTTTGCTGGGCATGATTGCGGGTAACTCGGAGTTGGCCAAGGCGTTTGATCTGGAAGCTGAAGCTGCACTGTTCACGGGCATCCTGAGCCAGGCCACTTCCATGGGCGCCTTCCAGGCGTTCGACATGATCAAGGAACACGCCAATGATGACTACACCTGGCAGAGTGCGTACCAAGCCTCCGCAGGACAAGCCATCCTGGCCAGCGACCTAACCATCCTGAACAAGATCATCGATGAACTGGGTAGTGACAAGGTCCTGGCCGATAATCCTAACGCAGCGGAACAGCTGATTAGCAGTTATCGTTTCGCCAATGGCGTCACCGCTGATCAGTACCCAGCGAAATGGACAGAGCTGAACACCACGCTGAACAAGCTGGATGTCCATTGGTGGCAGTACCTGCGATCGGGCACTTGGATCGCTAACCTGGGGGTGTTCTACAAAGCCAGTGCGGATGCGAAGAAATTGCTCTATCTCAATGAGCCCTTTCGCACCATTGCACTGACGGCGCCTTACTACCCACCCACCTCTGCTGTGAACCTGGCAAGAGGTCTGTACCCCAACAACGTCTTTGGTACCACGACATAAGCAGGGAGGGCCATGGCCCTCCCTGTATGCCGCTTATGGACGGTCAGTGCGTTGGGATACAGCCTTGAGGAGTTCCCCTGCCCAAGTACCCATCGCCCAGTTCGCAAAGTGCGCTGGCGATTTCCACTGGTTGAAAGCTGCCATTTGTTGCGTCAGACGAAGGCGCATCTTCCGCATCGGATTGACCTGTGCTTCGAGTGGCAAGCTACCGAGTACAGCGAGGTAATCGGTGTACTTGTTATCATCGTCATAGGTCGATGGCATGAATGCCGACGCAATGCCCGCCCCAATATTAGCACCGGTGGTGCTATCGCCACCGGTAAACTTGGAGATGGCTGCGCCAAGCCCACTACCTGCCCCGGCGATAGCAGCCTGCACGGTGGAGAAACTGGCGTTGATTGGCATGTGCACCACTTCCGAAAGATCCATGAACGTGATGTTCACATCAACACCCAAGTAGCGCCCATCGTTCGTCCAACCGACATCACCCACACCCCGAGTGATTGACAAGGATTCCACCATGCCCAGACGAATCTGAGTACGGCCTTTGTTGAACAACTCCAGGATGAAGGGTGAGGTGTAGGATTGCTTACCCGTGGACAGCGGAAGGGCCATCGCCAAGAGCATGCACATCGGGACGATGATGTTCTGCAACCTGGAGAGGTCGTTACCATAGGGGGAGCGTAGCGGGATGGTGAAACTGCTACGGCCTACATCCGCAGTCGAGGCATCCCAGGTTTTCGGAATATCCGCAAACGCAGACCCTGCCAGCGCCGCGATACCATGGATCGACAGACCTTCCGCGATACCATTGACTGTATCAGTGGCTGCTTTCACCACCGCACCGATGAGGCCTGCGCTGTCCACATTACCGTCTGCCAAGTCAAAACGTGTCGACCTGGCTTTGGACGACATGCTGTTGATGGTGCTGGCAATGCCCGATTCCTTAGTAGACGTCGAGAAGGATTCCGACTGAGGACCGGTATGGTCCACACGGAAAGTCACGAAGTCAGAACCCATGCGTCGTTCTGCGGTGAAGAAGGAACTCATCGAGTTGACGAAGGACTCATCACGAACGTCCACTTCCATGGAGGATTCCGTGACTTCCTTGTCTTCGTCCTTGACAGTGTAGATACCGTCATTACTTTCCAGATAGAGCCTCATGTATTCACGCAGGTCGCCCTTACCCACGTCTTGCACGGTCGGGTTCCATTGCGTCATCCGCTTCATGCGATTGGTCAGGTCAGTGGCATTGGCAGAAGACACCACCTCTTGTTCCAGGGCATCACGGAAGGCATTCGCCAGGCGCTGAGCACGGTTAGCCACGGCATAGATATCGATACCACCATCACTGCGGTAGATATCCGGCAGCAGCTTGTGTGTGGCTGCAATGGCAGCTTTCTGTTCCTCAGCGTCATTAACCGAATCTGGATCAATCAGTCCAGAGTTGCCAGTCTTTGCGTCTGAGGTGAACAATCGAGGGATCACACCCAGGTTAACCGCGATGCCGTTGACCATGGTGGCTACGGCATTCCAGTACAACGGCATGGTGGGTTTAAGGTAGTAGTAACGACTGGCGGGTTTCTCCAGTAGCAACCTGATCAACTTAGCCGTGAGCAGAATGGGTTGTAAAGGCAACGAGACCACAGTACCGGTCAAACGACCGACATCGTAGAAGATGCTCGGTGTACGACCGGTACGAGCCAGACTCGATGCCTCGACATTGTAGAAGTCGCCGAAGAAACGCGTCAAGCTATTGAATTTGGGTACGCCCAAACGAATGTGAATCGTCTGTGCGTTATCGTCGATTACCTCGCTGTAGAAGCGCCCCATGCCCTTCCCCGCCGTGTAGCGACCAGGTCGCTTAATGTCGGCATTACGGGTGAATTGGGGAAATGCGTTGATGGCAAAGTTACCACCCAGCGTGGTATCGGTAAACTTTTGGTCTGCTGTGGTGTAGACCCGACGGACGGCGTCGTACGCCTCGTCAATCGAATTCTGAGGCATCAGAAACGACTGACGGACCCAATCGGCGTCCTTCAGTGACATCCGCATGGTCACCTCTGGTGTTATCTGGTTAAAGGAAAGGGGGAGGACAACCTCCCCCTGATTACCGCTAGAACGTTGAACGCCGTGCTACACTGACAGGCAGTGCTGGCATGGCTTGAGGGTTGCGCAGGAACGGTGGCACACCTGCCGTGGAGCTTTTAGGTGCCGCTACGGGTTGCGCTTGCGGTTGCCCTTTAGGCTCAGCGGTTTTAGCTTGCATCAATTGCAGGATCATACCCAACTTCTGGTCCATGGATTGCGACACTTGCAGTTGAGCATTCAGTACAGCGGTCACCGAGTCTACTGACGTGGTCAGCTGCTGGTTTTCCTTACTGGACTGTTTCTGCGCGATGGCAGCCTGCACCTGCGGCGTGGGCAATGCCGGAGCATCGTTTGCCACAGGGGTGGTGAGACCCGCTGCTGCGGAAGGTTGTACACCCGTAGCGGCAGCGCTGTCCTTACCTGCTGCCACTGCATCGGCACCCATGGCTCCCATTGCAGGAGCATTGCTTTGGGCTTGTTGCGTATAGGTGCCATTGTTAACGCCTTTCATGGCTTTGGCCACTTCAGGGTCCATCTGCCCCAGGCTACCGGCGGTAGGCCCAGAAACGTTGTTCCCATTGGCGGTAGCAGCCGCTTCTGCGATTTTACCCACCTGATCCTTGTTGAGCACCGTAGAAGCCACATCCTGCCCCGGTTGTAGGTCATGCATTCGACGTCCTTTGTTCAACCGCGAGGACATCTCTTGCACCACTTCACCCACGGTACGTGGACGACCGCTCGCAAAGAAGATGGAAGAGTTCGCGCTCGGTACGTTGGAATCGACGTACTTGGTGGAGACGTCACCCGGTGGGGCGCTGAGGAACCTACCCGCACCATTCGGGCCAAGGAAGTGAGCCATGTACAGGTCGGTGTCGGTGATCTGACGACCTAGTCGCTTCTGAAGATAGTCCGCATTCTCTTTCAAGAACTCCATGCCCATCAGCGCGTTTGCACGTGCATCAGTAGGAGGCGTTCGGGGATCAATCCCGTACTTACCGGCGTACTTCTCTATCATGCTCTTCCAAGTCCCTCCAATGAACTGGAAGAGCCCCGTTGCCGTAGACGTACCCGCCTTGGCATTGGGTTTGAAGCTGGACTCGATTGCCGCCACTGTGGCTGCTGTGGCTGGGTCAAACCCTGCCATCTTAGCCGCAGCGATGATCGTGTCTCGGACACCGTTCCACCCATCACCCGTGGGCATCGGAATCTGGTTGATGTCACCGCCTGTACCGTTACCCGGTTGGGCCATGGGCATCCCACTGCCAACACCTGCCCCGTAGAACGGAATGGTGCCGGCGATTCCTTGTTTGGACTTGTTGAACGAATCCCCCATCTTTTGCAAGATGGATGTCCGTTGGGTGATCTCACCAGTCTTGTAGCCCGACAGCGGTGAGGGCGCCTGGGTGAAATCGACCTTAGCTTTGTTATCCTTGCTGATGGGTCGATTGTTCTTCGGCGTGATGGCGTTAAGGAATTGCTCGGTGTACTTCTTCTTATCCTCAGGTCCTTTGAGGGCATCGATGTTACCTTTGATGCTTTCCTTGTCCTCGTTCAAGACATAATCCGGCCAAGGACTGGCTTTGACTTCCCAGATGGACACCTTCTCGTCCTGGAAGGTCGTCTGAGCGGCGGCTGTTTCTTGCAGCACTTCAGCCATTTCATTGCCGCTAAGCTTCTTCATGGCCAAATAGGCGTCGATCTTCTGACGTGCCCGTACCGAGGTGGCGTACTGCATCATGACCGGCAGGAAGCGGAACCGATACCAGACGTACCAGTCAGTCTTAGCCCGCGTGTTGGTCGTGGAAACACCAAAACGCTGCATGGCGTCAGCCACGAACTCATCTGAGCGCTTGTCCACGTTGGCAACGCCATCGCTATCGTACTCGATGATCGGCCAGACCTGGCTTTCCAGGTACATCAGGTTGTCGGCCTTGGATTTCTCCAGATCGACCAAGCCATAGATCTTGAACCGAGCAGCCATGGCAGCATCAAGTTGCGATGCAGGAGCTTTAGCAGGCTTGAATAGCTTACCTGCAACCCAGTTGGCGATCACGCCACCACCGATACCACCCAGTAGCGTTCCTGCTGCGGTTAGCGCCATCTTGGCCAGGTTCGAGGGTGTTAGGGTGTCCTTGATCCCTTGCCAGAACCGTGACATGATCCCAGGTTTGCCCTGGGGACCAATACCCGTAATGGACGCCACGCCCTGATCCGTGGTCTTTTTGGCAAGCTCCGCTGCTTTCGCCTGTTCAGGGCTGGCCAACTTATCCTTGTCGCTACGTCCAGGACCTGCCTTGTAGTAGAACTCGGCATCGCTGACCCACGACTTCACGTCGTTGGCGTCGCAGTCCAGATCCCCAGAGAACGGACTATTGTCCGTGTCGTCGTAGGCATCTTCCAACTGTTCCAGCTTGGTGGCTTTGACGTAGTCCAGACCCAGTTCCTTGGGCAGTTTGTCGTCAGCTTCAAAGACTTGCGCCCCTTTAACCATCGAGTGCAGCGTGGTGGCATGAGAGAGGAAGACCGGCTTGAACCGCTTCTGGAACCAGATGATCCAGCGCTTGATACGCTCACGATCACCGGTTTGCCGTGGGTCGATTCCAAAGATCGGGAAGACTTGCATTGGCGTAATGGATTTGTCATCCAGCGTAGCCAGTTCTCCATCGTTGCCGAACCGGAGGGCTTTACCGCAGACCTCCTCCAGCTTCATGACGGCTTCAATTTCCTTATTGTCGTGCGGGCTAACCCCGTACTGCGCCATCCGCATGGAACCCAGCACCCCCAATTTCTTGTTGAGGTACTTGTACATCTTGTACGCACCGTAGCCAACGACACCAACGGCAGCAGCACCCAGCAGTACAGGTGCCGAAACGAGACCCGCCAGCAGTGTGCCCAGTCCAGTGGCGACTGCTCCTGCTGCGGTGGCGATACCGCCTGCCACTGCCCCAGCCACGGGTAGAGCTTCACCCAGCCACGGCAAGAAGGGTAACAGTTTCAGGGCTTGTCGGCCACCCCATTTGAGGAAACCCCATCCCTTACTTCCTGCCCACTTAGCCTTACCCAAGAACCCTTTGGAGTTTTTCCAAGTGCGTTTGGGCTTCCTTTTACCCTTACCTTTTCCTTTCCCCTTCTCTTCGCCATCACCACCGATAGAACCACCGATGTTGATGTCGCCATCATCCCGATCTTCCTCGATCTCTTCCTGACGCTGGAAGAACTTCTTGAAGAGCCCGCCCAAGCCATCGAGCAAACCACCGCTCGACTGCTTGCCCGATTCCGCTTTCGCTTCCTCGTCGGCTTTCTTCTTCTCCTTGCTCCGCATGATGTCTTGCCAGGAATTATCCCGGATACCATCGTCATCGGAATCACCCAAGACTTTTTTCTTCACTGGGAAGCGAGCCTTAAGGTGTTTCAGGATTTCATCTTGGATGCTGGTCTGATGATAACTCAGGGAAACCAGGTCGTCCATCGGCTCGCCCGTGGATTTACCACGTGCTTTAATGCCTTTACCGGTGAAGAGGTTCTTAAGCCCCTTGATGCCACCAGTGAGTTTCTTGGTCCACCAGTTGGTGAGCGTAAAGGGTAAACTGAACGCCGCCTTACCAAACTCTTTCAGGTTACCTAGCAGGTTGGCACCTTGTTCCATCTTCTTGCCAAGGAAGTCACGGAATCCACCGCTGTTACGCAGCTCCTCTGCCGTAACGACGATGTTACCCGCTTTGTCGACCACCGTGCCCTTGATGTCGTCGTAGGTACGGATAACCTTCTTGGTTGCTTGATCGAAGTACCCACCCTCTTCCATGAGGACAGCACGGATACGCGGGATGGACTCGTTGTTGATGTAACCATCCTTGATCTTGTCCTTGGTCCGACCAAATGCCGCGCCGATACCCGCTTTCGCCCCTTTCCACAGCAGGGCATAAGGCAGGGTGGAAGCCTGGAGATAACCCTTGGTCAGTTTGCCCATGAGGGAAGCTGCTTTACCTGCTAGCGACTTACCGTAGACATCCTTAAGACCTTGAGCATACTCTTCAGCATCCAGCACCAGGTTACCGGCTTTATCCCGTACAGGACCGGTAATATCCTTGGCAGACTGGATCACCTTCTTGGTGTTCTCGTCGATGTACTCGCCAGCTTCGATCAACTTCTTACGCAAGGCCGGGACCTGATCCTGACCTTTGACGTAGATGTCAGCCACCTTATCCTTGGCAAAGGCTTTCTTCGTAGCCCACCAGCCCAGACCCGCAGTTTTCTTGGTAGCCCACCAGGCACCCAGTCCAGCGCCTTTATAGAGGTTACCCCACATGCGAGTGTAAGCACCGATGCCTTTGGCGCCCTTACCAAAGGCCCACTTGGCACCTCGCCACAAACGGTTTCCTTTGCGATTTTGGTTACCAGGTGCAGGCGGACCATCCCCTGCACTCCCTTCACCTCCTCCTTCACCGCAGCACTCTTTGGAGGCGATATACCCTAACAAGTCGATCATCTGGCCTGACAGCTCCAGTTGACTTTGACGACCGGTTTGGATAACCTCCTTCATCGAGCGCAATTCACCGAGGATGATGCTCTCATTGCCCAAGTAGCGACTCAGCAAGAGATCACTGACTTCTTGCGTGCCGCCTAGCGTCGGCGTTTCATCCAGCGGGCCAGGTCCAGGGGTAGGTGGTACAGGAGGTCTGCCACGCTCACCACGAGGAGGACGAGGAGGACGGCGACGCTTGCGCTTACCACCACGATTACCCGGAGGTTGTCCCGCGGGTTTCTTATCGTCTTCTCCATCGAGCAGATCCCAGATGTTGTCGAAGTCGATCCGATCATTACGGCCATTGCCGCTGATTAGGCCGAGCTCACGCAGGTTGTCCAGACCGAACGCGTTGGCATAGCCGCGCAGGCGATCACCCACAGCCGGGATGATATTCTGCATCCGATCGAACTTATCTTGCAGGCTGACCATGCGTTCGTGGTACTGGGTCGAGTTGTCTGCTTCATTGCCGTCGTAGTCCAAACCGAACTCATTACGGAAGAAGTAGCGCAGCTCATCGATCGCCTCGTCCGAGAGGTTCTGGCGATAGTTCTCGCGTTTAGTGTAACGTCGAGGGTCGAAGGCCTCACCTCGTGCCAGATCACCGGTGATCTGCTTGAGCAGCACTTTGCGGTTACTTTCGGAGAGTATCTTATCCTTGTCGATATCATCCATCATCCGTTCGACTTCGGATTTGATGAGATCTGCTTCGTTCTTCGGCAGGATACTGGACTTGATGTCCTTGTGCAACACGCTCTTCTTGCTAAACCCACCTCTGGCGACGTTCCAGGTGTCCATGTCGTCATCCAGCTGACCGGTGGCGACACCTTTTACCCAATGGTTGATCTGTGCCAGGTAACCCGGAATCACTTCATTGATCGAGCGATGGGTCATCCGGTCAAAGATTGCAGGCTGGTCAGACGTAAGCAGGTGGTTATCGGCTACCTTGTCGTTCAGGTAGAACTTAGGCATGATGTCCTTGAGCAGTTGCGTCAAGGTGGAACGCGCACCATAGCCTTGAGTTTCCGATTTTGCCCAGCGGTTGAGCTTCTGAGGCGCGCCAGTCAACAGCCGACCCAGCTTAGCCCCACCCCGCCGCAGACCCTCGTGCTTCTGCAAGAAGGGGTTGGCCATAATCGACAGGTAGTCCAGCGCCGTCCCGGTCAACATCTGACCTGCTACCATACCGGAGTTGGTAGCTTTGTCCATGCCGAACTCATCCCCACCGCCCATCCCCGCCAGACTGACAGTGTCAGCCAGCGGAGAGACGATACCTTGCACCAGACCCGTCAGGTTCTGCATCAGCTGGTCACGGTAGTTCCGCGTCCAGTTGGAGATGGTGTTAAGACCAGCGCCCGTCAGGCGCTGTTTGAGCATCTGACTGGCCAGTTCACTCTTATGGATTTTAACGGCATCAGGGAGCGCGGTGTTTTTGACCACCTTCTCCATCGCTGCCATCATTTTCTCGTTTTGGACGTTGGTGATGTCCAACAGGTCCTTGGCCACGAAATAATGACGGTATTGCAGTTCCAGCGATTTCTGCTGGTACTTGATCAAGATGTTGTCTTGATACCCGACCAGGCGACTAATGCCTTTAGCGATGATGTTCAGCTGACCGATTTGGTCTTTATGCTGATCGTCCTGAATCTTGTCACGGATCAGGCGGTTGGCATCATCCTTGTTCTGCTGCTGTGCACCCGCATCAGCTTGCAGTTTAAACATCTCACCCAGGACTTGGGTGATCTGGCTGTCTTCGTAGTCAGCTTTCAGTTTCTTGGCGTCATAAGCGGCACCTTGGCCGCCCATCGCAAAGTCTTCCAACTGTCGGCTGAGCCAATTACCTTTGCCGTTACCTGCAATTTTCTTGGCAAGTTTATCAGCAGAACGCCGTGCCACATCCGTGACTGGACGCAGCTCATCCGCGGCGGTATTGTATAGTTGCTTGGCGGACTCGAACGTGGCTTCCGCGACGTTAAGGCCTTGCGCGTACCCTTTGGGCAGCGCATTACGCAACACGCGCTTGGCAGTGTCCGGACTCGTCAGCTCGCTTTTTATGCCACTGAGAAACCCAGCCCCCAGACGAGTGACGGCTTTACGGTCGTCCTTCGTCGGGTCGGGGTCTTTGAACTCAGGGAGATCGAAATCGAAACTGTCGAAGTCAAAATCATCGAGTTCGATATCATCCTTTTTACGTGCCATGGAACATCTCCTAATGGCGCACCAAAACTGTCATATCAAGTCAACATTTACGGGAATTGAGGTGATTTATGGACTTCAAAATGCTCCCGACCCAACTGTGGCTCCTGGAGCTTACGGACGAACGGGTCAGGCATTTGCGACCTGTGACCAGCCTGGACATCTACGATGGTGCCACGGCCAACTTCCATGAGGATGGTCTGTACTCTACGTCGATCTTCGGCCGAGTCGGGACCCGTGAACGCGATGAGCGCTTCTCGTACATCGACATCAAGGCGTCTATCATGCACCCGAAAGTCTTCCGGGATTTGGTGGCGCTTAAAGGTCTCTATAAAGGCATCCTCTCGGGTAAAGAAACCGCTCGCTGGGACGATGAGATCAAAGACTTCGTCGCAGATAAGTCCTCGGCAGGGCAAACCGGCTATAGCTTCTTTATTAGCCACTGGAAAGACATCGTCCTGCGTCGCAACAAATCGCCTTCACGCCAACAGCGTGTGGACTTTATCGAGAAGTACCGCGATAAGGCCATGACCAGCAGAGTGGTCGTTATCCCGGCAGGTCTACGTGACCTGGAAATCGGCGACAACGGTCAAGCAACCAAGAACGAGATCAATGACCTGTACTACAAGTTGATCTCGATCAGCAACACCATCATCAAGAACCGTGACATGGAGTCGCCAGCGCTGGATATCCCGCGCTATTCCCTGACCATGACCTTCTGCGAGATCTACGATCTGCTGGAGCAAATGATCCAGGGTAAGAAAGGTTTTATGCTCAACCGCTGGGGCAGTCGTAAAGTCTTCAACTCCACGCGTAACGTGTTGTCGGTGATGGACACCAGCTCTTCGGTGCTGGGTGAACCCAATGCACCTGGCTACGACGCCACAGTACTCGGTCTGTTCCAGACAGCGAAGGGTCTGCAACCCCTGACCATCCACCTGCTGCGCAACAGTTATCTGTCGAACATCTTTAGCGAAGGTGAATCGTCGGTGCCGTTGATCGACAAAAAGACCTGGCAACAGGAGATCACCTCGATCGCACCGGAAACCCGTGACGAGTGGACGACCAAGGAAGGTCTGCTTAATGTGCTCAACAGTTATTCGGATGTCGATGCGCGTCATCGTCCCGTAGAGGTAGAAGGCCGTTACCTGGCCCTGATCTACAAAGGCGACGACATGACGTTTAAGGTCTTCTACGACATCCGTGACTTACCGTCTCATCTGGACAAGAAGAAGGTCAGTCCCATCACCCTGGTGGAACTGCTGTACCTTTCCGGATATCGAGAATGGAACAAGTACTTCGTCTCGGTTACCCGATACCCCGTCACGGGTGTGGAATCCATTTACCCCAGCCGTGTGTACGTCAAGACCACCACGGTGGGCGAGGTACGTTACGAGTTGGGTGAGGATTGGGAACCGATGGGGGACGAATTCCGTGCGTTGGAATTCCCACGCGCTGACATCAATTCCTTCATGGATTCGCAAGCGCCACACTCCTCCCGTCTTAAAGGCCTAAACGCGGATTAACAGTAAAAGCATATATCTACATGCTTTGAATAAGTCCCCTCCAGGCGAAATCCTGGAGTGATATCTCCTTAATTGCTGGAAACCCCTAAAGCTGCTCCACCACTGCGAGCCGAAAGGCAAAGCCATGGTTAGACAACGGAGCGGATATCACAATGGGCAATCAGCAGCCAAGCGCCGTACAGGTGAAGGTTCAACGACTAGAGCGTAGCGGCTCGTACCCGACAGCGTCGGGGAAATGGGAGACACCCTATCCCGTAAGGGAGGGTGAAGATATAGTCTGTTCCTGTAGGAGACTACAGGCGGGTGTCCTTGCACACCGGGTGGAAGTCGCGACTCCACTGGACAATAAGTTCGATGGTGACACCGGTTCGGCCACCATTCTCATGACCCGTGAAGCATTGGAGGAGAATGAAGCGTACCTGGGTACCCGTCAGGCGTGGGTCTCGACCGATGGCAAATTACGCGCCAGCGCAGCCTACGATACCCTCGAACTGGTCGTACGCAACCTCACCGGCCGTTACGGCTACCAGCAAGAACAGCTTCGTAATCCGATGACTCAATAAGCAGAGAGCTAAAACCATGTCGATGCTTCTCTATCCGCAGTATTACAGACGCTTCGGGGTGTGGCAACCTGGCCACATCATGGCCCCGCGTCTGTTCCCACTGTCCATCATGCGGTTGCCGCGTGACAGCGTGCTGCACTATCAAGCCGAGTCGGAGGCCGAATACGGTCCTCCGTCCGACGATCTGCTCCTGCAAGGCGTGCCGCGACTGACCTTTGTAGGGCATGTGACCCAACTGACCAGTCTGCTGGGTAACCCACGTTCGGCCTACGTACCCCCAGGCCCGATGATCAATGAGTACCGTCGCCGGTACCGGAAACTGCGGCCGCTGAACAAGTTGGAGATCGCCGATCGGGAACCTCAGAACCTGATCGTGCAGAACTACGCGCTGCTGCCGCATCTGTACAAGTACATCCGCAGCTTCTTCACCCTGTACTACACCTGGTACAACCTCCAAGCGACTATGGTGAGTGGGATCAACGACATGTTGGGGCAGTCCAACCGCCACAACTACATCCAGATCCAGCTGCCCAAGGTCATGCCTTCATTGCAACAGCTGCGTCTGGCCCAGGCGCGTCGTAGCAAAACTCAACTGGAACCGTTCAACAACTTCGCTGCGTTGAATATCCTGGACTTCTTCACCTGGTTGGGTAAAGACCGGGAACATTCGCTCCTGTCGAAACTGCCTCACGACAAGCTGGACCACGTGGACATCATCTTCCGTCACGTCGGTACTTGGTTCACTGTCAACCTGGGCAAGTTGGACTCGTGGCGCCGTGCAACGGAGAAAGCGTCCACTGAGGGCGTTTCGCTGGAGTCCATCGCCGCATCCGGTCAACTGGGTGTGTCCATGGAACAGATGGCCGAACTGTCGGCCTTCCTGGAAGTCTCCATGGAAGATGTGCAGATTGATGCAGCGACATTCCAACTGCGCGTTCTGAAGATGCTGATGGCACTTTACGAGGCCAGCACGTTGGCAGGTTCTGATCAACCGAACAAACAGGTTGTGCAAGAACCTGAAGCGGTGGCAACCGATCCGGCGGCAGTGGAAGAGAAAATCGAGATCGGCCACGACGAGACCAAGAAACAGCTCGATGAACTGCGTCAACCCATCTCCGACGAAGAGATGGAAGAACTCTCGGCGCTGGATAAAGAAACGGCAGCTGAACTCGATGCCGGTGAAGAGGACGATGGCACCGAGTACGATGAAGATGGTGTCATGATCATCAACGACACGGGCGCCAAACCGGCGATGCATCTGCCGCCCGCGGTTAGTGCACCCAAGCCGCAGGTCGTTAAAACTCTCTCCAGTGCCATCGAAGAGAAGGTCGAAGCCCTGGCGGATCAAGGACTGCTCTCGGCTGCCGAATACCGAGCTAAGCTGCGTGCCGCAGTGGCGTACAAGTCCCTGAAGGACCCCTATGGCACAGGCCAGACGGTTGAAGATGCGCTGAGAATCGACCCCAAGTCCCTGGTGATCGATCAGAATGCCTCCTTTGTCGATATGCCGCAGGTGCTGGACAAGTCGATGCTCAAATCGACAGTCTCAGACATCGATCGTCAGTACGTCGAGAATGTCTTGCCGAAAGATATCCTCAACGCTGTGATGGCCGTACAAAATGCCGGCATCGCAGTGACGGACTACAATATCGAACGCGTGGTCGATGCAGTCAGTGACTTTGAGGTCCACTCGGTGCAACTGACGCCTGCGGTCGGTCGGCAGTCTACCATCCGCTTCCGTGTTCCGCGGGTGACGACCGATGGCACCTACATGTCCAACGGTACACGCTACCGTCTAAAGAAACAGCGAAGTGATTAAAGCCGATATCCTTGACGAATTAATGATATAATTACATTCGTCGATGGATATTGTAATGAGTAAGGTTAAGAGAGTAGTAGGCTGTAAAGGGTTCAGCAATGATGAATTCATCGCCATTGCTGAGAGTCGAAACACCTCTTGTCAGCAATTGCTAAAACAAACCCTGATGTAGCCGAACTGTTTTAACCTGACTCATCGTGCATGGTCACTGTGGCGTGGTAACACGCCACTAGCAAACCTACCTAATTGCGGGAAAACGTCTATAATCTCCATGGCTACCACTTGACGGTCGAAAGGCACGTCAACACCCATCCCAGTAATGGAAGCGATGGGCACGGTAAAAACGTCCTGGAGAGACACAACCGGCGCAGCGAAGCCCCTAAATCCTACATGGACATGGGGTGTGCTCAGAGGCCATCGAACGCTACGGTACCTCAAAAAAAAGGTGCTTAATGACACCTGTATAAAGCCAGGTGGTCACCTAGGTGATTAAAGCCAGTAGAGTAGGAGGCTGTTACAGCTCCGAAACGGTAGGCACCCCACCCAGCTCAGGCTGGAGGGTGAAGATATGGTCCATCTAAGGGGGATGCTTCCCCTACGTAAGGTCTCCCCGACCCGTGTGGCACTGTCGTCGTATTACGCCAAGATTTTCGTGGATAAGTCCGACCGTGCCACTTTTAACTACGACAAGTACGTCTCCGACCAGATCGTAGCCAAGGGTCTGAACCAGGCTGACAGCACCATTACCGATATCCGCATCTCCAACGTGGCGGATAACACGGTTAAAGTGCCGCGGATCTATGCGGTGCTGGCTGCGCGGGTGGCTTCATTCAAGGCAGGTGGAGCAGAGTACTTCTTCGATTACCGCAATCGCTTCGAGAAGACCTTCACGCCAGAAGAACAGGCACTGGAACGCGATGGTGCTGTGCTGGTCGGTCGGATTGGTCGTAATCCGATCATCGTGGACACGAACGATGTGTTCTACGAGGCCAGTGGAGGGGAACTGCGGGTAATGGGACGGGCAGAAGACCTCTTTGCTTTGACGGCTGAGAAAGTACCAGCCCCCATGGCAGAGTTGAAGATCTTCAGCAAGGTCATTCCGCTGGGTGTCGTGTTGTCGTACATGCTCGGCTTTAATAACTTGGTCAATCTGCTGGGTGTTCGTCCCCGTCGTGTGCCTAACGGCCAGCGCATGAACCTCATGCCAGACGAATACGCGATTCGTTTCCTCGATGAATCGCTGATCTTCCCGAAAGATGATGTCAAGTCGGCCTTGATCCTGTCTGGTTTCAACCTGTACCACGCTACCATTCGTAACTACAGCGTTTACAGCTTCGATAAGAAGGACATCTACCTCAACCTGCTGGAAAACTACGGTATCGGCATCCGTTATCTGCGGGAAATCGATCTGATGACGGCGATGTTCATCGACCCGATCACCAAAGAGATTCTCCAGTGGATGAAGGAGCCCACGGAACTGGCCGCTCTGCTGATCCGTGCTGCGGAGATGCTGGTAACGCTGTACGTACCGGATCGAGTGGAAACCGCACCGGGCATCGTGGAAGGGATGGAGCGTGAACGGGGTTACGAGCGCTTTGCTGGGGCGGTGTATTCCGAACTGGTGCGTTCGATCAGGACCTATAACGCCCGTACAGCCACCTCGTCTGCATCGATCAGCATGAACCCGCACGATGTTTGGACGACCATCGTGCAAGACCCGGCCTCTGAGCCCATCAACGAAGCCAACCCGATCCACAACCTGAAGGAAAAGGAGGTCATTACCTTCGGTGGGCGCGGTGGCCGTTCTCGCCGTTCCATGGTGGCAGATTCTCGACTGTATAAGAAGACCGATGAGGGCTTCATCAGCGAGGCAACTGTGGATTCCGGGGACGTAGCCATCATTACCTACGTGCCGCCCAACGCCAACTTCACAACGGTGCGTGGTACGGTGCGGATGTTGAACGAAATGACGGACGGTCCTTCCAGTCGTCTGTCCACCGCGGCATTGCTGGCACCGGCAGCTGACCGCGATGATCAATTCTGAATATACGTGAAGTAAACACTCCGACTCGGTATTCTCGCGACTACACTGAATCTCCGACTCAAGACCGAAGGGAAGAAGGTCTTCTCGGATAACAAAACCTACACGTATATTTAAAACGGTCCGGGTAACCTGAGAGGGTTACTTGAATCTCCTCTAATTGCTGGAACCCGCTTAGAGCTGTCTCACCACAACGTGGTCCGAAAGGACGAGCGTGACGGTCTGAAAACGAGACGGATTGGGGAACCGTGGGTCCTAAGGACCCCTGTAGCAGCCAAGACCCTACCGGTGCTCTGCACCCATGGGTAAGGTTCAACGACTAAGGCCTTATCAGCCTGTACCCAGTAGCACTGGGGAAATGGGGAGCACCCTACTCACGGAGAGGGTGAAGATATAGTCTCGACATCCAGGGAAAGCCTGGAGCAGTGCTTAAGTGCACGGGTTCAATCTAGCGAGTTGGACTGAAGACTTCGCCAAAGCGAGTCAACTTCATTAACATCCAGCAGACTCACGGCATCAGTGCAGTGGGTTACCGTGCCACCCCGTTGCGTACGGGCTACGAACAGGTGTTGGCTCAACGTACCGATGACCTGTTCGCTACCGCAGCTAAGCAAGACGGCAAAGTGGTAGAGGTGACGGACTCGTCCATTAAGGTCGAGTACGCCGATGGGCAAATGGTGGCCATCGAGCTGGGTCGTAGGTTCGGATCCAGCATGGGCATGACCTTGCCACATGAGGTGGTCACTTCATTCAAGGTCGGTGATCCGGTAAAACGCGGCGACATCATCGCGTACAACAGTGGCTTCTTCGAACCGCTGTATGGCAATGAGAAACAAGTTGCCTGGAAAGCCGGTGTTATTGCTCGCACAGCGTTGATGGAAGCAAGCTATACCCTGGAAGACTCCTCGGCTATCAGCGAACGGATGTCGCGGTTGCTGGGCACACAAGTGACCAAAGTTAAGACGGTGCTGGTGAAATTTAACCAGTCCGTCCACAACCTGGTAAAGGTGGGAGATAGCGTCGATCTCGACACAATCCTATGCACCATAGAGGACTCTGTCACCGCGAACGCTAACCTGTTCGACGAGAAATCGTTGGCCACGTTACGTCTGCTCTCTGCCATGACACCCAGGGCGAAAACCGTGGGTAAAGTGGATAAGGTGGAAGTCTTCTATCACGGCGATTTGGAAGACATGTCCGAGTCGCTCCAGGAACTGGCCACTACGGCTGACCGTGACCGCAAGCGTCAAGCCCGGCGACTGGGTAAGCCGCCGGTAACTGGCATGGTCGATCAGTCCCTGCGGATCGATGGGAATGGCCTGGATCTCGACACGGTTGCGATCAAGGTCTACATCACCAGCACCGTAGGTACTGGCGTCGGTGATAAGGCAGTTTTTGCCAACCAGATGAAGACGGTATTTGGTCGTGTTTTGACCGGTATCCATGAAACCGAATCTGGTGAGGAACTCGACGCGATCTTCGGCTTTAAGTCGATCCAAGATCGTATCGTCCTGTCTCCTATGATCATCGGTACGACCAACACCCTGCTGCGCGTTATCGGTGAGAATGCCGCCGAGCTCTACTTCCAGGGTTAAGACCACATGTCACGGTGGGGTAACACCTGCCGTGACTTCCTTTGTAATTCGGAGTTAACTCCCCATGACCACGCAAGCAGAAATCGACAACACGGCGGTGCTGGGCAACGCCGGGAATCTCGTCGCCGAGATCGTCCTGGCTGTGGCCGGCAACGACATCTCCAACCACCTGGAAGGCGAACAGATCAAGGGCGACGCCCTGGGCGGTATCGCTCAAGCCATCTTCAACAAGGAACACGGGGGCATCGACAATGCTTAACCGCATCTTCCTGGAGCAGTCCCTGCCCCTGGCCTCTAAGTTGGCCGCGGCGGGCAAGCGCATCATCCCGATCCAAGGCACGCCCCTGGATGACATCATGCGAGCGTGCTCCACTTTCAGCCTGTACAACACCGCCCAGGACCTGGATGCCCTGACCAGCAACGAGTTCGTTGGCCAACTGGTCGACATCGCCGGTGCCAAGGACGACAACGGGGAGAACCTGCACAACGGTGTCGTATCTCAGTTCGTTGAACTGGCCAAGTCTGCGGTGCAGCAAGGTCTGAACAACGCCCGTAACGTCGTCATGCCCGATGTGAAGAACATCCTGCAAACCGTCCAAGAGGTGCAGGCTGGTCGTCGCAACACCTCGGCCAACCCTTATGTCGTGGTACCGAGCGTCATGCCGGCGGTGTTCAGCAACCCTGTGCTGCTGGAACTGGTCGAACGGTACAACATGACCCCGGCTCGGGAAGTACCGCGCCGTGAACTGCCAGGCCTGACCAACGATGAGATCAAGGCTGCCATCACCACAGGTGCTGCCGAGTTCGATGCTCAAGTCGCTGAACTGCTCGGTGAAGAAGGCCTCACCCAAATCGGCAACGTCTGGTCCGGTGGTATCGAACTGGGCTTCCTGGCACCGGAGTACGCGGTCGGTCTGCACCTGCTGACCAAGGCGCTGTACAACAACCCGCCGGCAGGCACCAATTACCAGCTGTCCGACTACAACAACCTGGTCAGCCTCATGACCGAGCAGACCGGTCGCATCACCTACCAGGTGATCGAGACCCAGGCACGTCGTAAGAAGCTGGGCATGCTGTACAACAGCGGCGCCGCAGTGGCAGGTGCGAATGGTCAGCGCATCATCGAGGTCAACAACGACGTCTACCTGCCCCTGCTCGACAAGGGCTTGACGCCGGAGATGCTGATCGGCAACGAGTTCCTCGGTCGTCCCTACTCCGATGGTCAACTGCTGGAGAACAAAGAAAACCTCGAAGCAGCGTACAATCGCGAAAAGCGTCTGTACGACACCCGCGCTGAGCTGGAAGACCGCAACGCCCTGCGCAGCACCCTCTCGTTGGTCTTTTCCCGCGAGATCGCCAATCGTGAAGAAGCGGATCTGCCGGTGGATCGTTCCATCCTGCAAAGCCGTCTGAACGAGGCAATGAAGCGCATCCAGGATAAGGACCTGAACTGCCTGGAGTCGCTGGTGCGCGACCTGACCTGCTACATCTTCTACGCACACACTGACGCCGACATGATCCTCTGTGTCATGGACGACCTTGGGTGCAAGTACCCCGAACTCGACCCGCGCGAGATCGCCCTGCTGGCCACCACTCAGTACGTTTCTTACTGGGTGGCCAAGCAGATGCAAGTGGTCTGACCCGTCTAGGAGGTGGGAGGGTAACCCTCCCACCTCCTATGATGCTTCCGAAGGACTGCTCCTATGAAATCCATTGAATTTACCCGGGACGCTGATCGGGTGTACAAGGCGTTCACTGCAACTGACAACAATGAACTGGTGGCCTTGAGGGAAATGAAGGTCATGATCCCGGCTCGATTCCCCCAACGGGACCTGGCCAACTTCGAAGAGGAGACCAGTTTCGTGGGGATTGCTGCCTTTATCGTCGAAGAGGGTGGCAAGAAATACTACGGTCTGTCCTGTGTCCCCGCCTACATGCGCAGTGAGCCATCCTTGGTCAATACTGTGAACGTCGATGACGTGGACTACATCGAGATGACCTACGAGCCAGGCGCCCTGATCGTGGCTAACCTGAACCTCGTAAAAATCGACAACTTGATGTACCGCATCTACGACGAACTCATTGCCAAAGGCCGCGTGCCCTGGTACATGAGCTACGCCGACCTGGGCCAGCTGTTTGCCAACGCACCTTACCATGCAGGGGTCAAGGTGGGTGCGAACCCTGCGATCATGGAAATGATCGTGGCGGCAATCTGCCGGAATCCAGACGACGTAAAACAGTATTACCGTCAATCGATGACCAACCTTAACGACATCGAGAGCCGTCCCCCGACGGTTATCCCGCTGCGTGAGGTCAGCTACGGTGCGACCAACGCCATCGCCAAGCTGATGGGTCCGTATTTCGACGACAACGTCACCAGCACCCTCGTCTCGCCCGGCGAACGGGTGGAGCGAGTGGAGCGCCTGCTCAGGATGTAAGGAGACCCCATGCAACAAGCTATCACTTACGGCTGCACTGCACTCGTAGGGACCAACAAAGTGGGCCTGCTGTCCAAAGACGCGGACGGCTATTATGACATGGTGCTCGGCGCCCTGCAAGCCTACAATAGCGCCGGTGCGTTCTACGAACTCAACCAGGCCAAACAACTGTTCGAGAGTTCCGGTGAGCTGATGCGTCGCATCGCTAATGGCGCCGTGCGTTCCGAGGTGGGCCACCCCCGCTACCAGGAAGGCATGTCGGAACGGGCCTGGTTCTCCAGGGTCAATGACATCTACGAACCCAACTGCTGCGCCCACATCGCCCAGGTACAACTGTCTTACGACACCATGCGTGATGACAAAGGCCGTCCGGTGGTAGCCATCATGGGCAAGGTGCGACCCTCAGGTGCCAACGAACGCTTCCTCGAGCGCCAGCTGGAGAACCCGAAGGAAAACGTCTGCTTCTCCATCCGCTCGTTCACCAACGACCGCGTGGAAGGGGGTCGGATCGTCAAGTACCTGAAGAAGATCGTCACCTGGGATACGGTTAACGAACCTGGGATTTCGATCGCCAACAAGTACTCGGTTCCCTCGCTCGAATCGATCGGTTCGGACTGCATTGCTGATCTTGACAGCTACGAGTTCGACCTCGTGAACATTGCCCAGTTCGCAAAAGAAGAACAGGCAAATGGTGTGAGCATGGAATCCGGCAATGCCCCAGCTTCGCAGATGTTGCAGCTGGTCGGCTATGTCGAGAAACCGATCAAGGTCTATGTACCCGCCAGTTACCGCTGGTGATCTTTGTCAACCATCAGGAATTTACTCACATGTCGCAATCTCTTGCAATGGCACTGCGCGCCTCCCTGGAGGATGGTGAACAGGCTGACCTGCTGCCCGAGGGCGAAAACGGCCAGCAAAAGTCCCAATCCACCGGCGGTAGCGATGGCCTGGATGAAGGTCGCCGTTCGGCTGATGCCATCATCATCGACACCGCTCCGGGTGAGCGCATCAACATCGGCGAACCCACGGCCGTCGATCCGCAAGCGCTGATCTCCGCCGCCGTGCAAGGCCACGAAGCAGCTGACCAGGTCGAAGATCTGGCCGACGAAGCCGAAGCTGTGCTGGACGCCACCGGCGGTAGCGATGGCCTGGTCATACCGCCGCCCGCGGACGCCGGTGCGCCTGAAGTCCAAGAAGGCGGTGACACCGCTGCCGACCCGCTGCTGGACGGTACGGCTGCTGCTGTCGATACCGATGCAGACGGTAACGGCACTGGCGATGAAACTGAAGCGGCCGCCGCTGCTGCCCAAGCAGAAGCCGACGCCGGTACCAGTGAGCTGGGCGATGCCTCTACCGAGATCGACCCGGATGCTGCCGAAGGTTCCGAAGACGAACTGACCGAAGAGGAAGAGCTGGAAATCGCTGCCGAATCCATCTCCCTGCGCATGATGGGCATCCTCCAAGGCTTCGACATGCAAGGTCGTCTGCCGTCGATGGAATCCAACATCCCGGCTCGTCAACGCCTGATGGGTCTGGTCGTGCATGGCCGTGCAGCGGCTAAGGCTCTGCGTAAGCAGGTCCGCAAGTCTCTGCGTTCTTCGCTGGAAGATATCGTCGATGTCGACGATGACAGCATCAACAACGAACTGGAAGAAATCGCTGACAAGGCCAACGATGGTTCCTTCCAGGAGTGGGCCACTGAGCTGAACACCGCAGCCACCACCGTGGCTGAGCTGAACGGTCTGGCTGAGAAGTCCGAAGCCCTGGCTGAAGCTGCCCCTGACGCGCCGGTGCAGCCGAACCAAGTCACGGTCGAGGCCATGGCCCAGACGCTGAACGCCCTCTCCGGTCGCTACGGCATCCGTGTGCAGATGGAAAGCCTGGAGAGCCTCGATGGTTACGCCGGCTCCCATGCCAACATCGCTCGCATGGCCCGTCGCTACGCCTCCCACCTGGAAGATGGCATGCAGGTCTCCGTCGAGGCCATGCCGTTCAAGTACGTGTTCAACGCCCTGCGTGGCCTGGAAGGTCTGAACGTCGAGTTCGACAAAGCTGCGGCCGAACTGCGCAAGAACGCCGACCTGTATAAGGAAGGTGCGGTGGCGATCAACCACCTGGGTATCTTCAAGTTCCTGACCGTCAATGACAAGCAGGTGACTGACATCCCTGCGGCCATCGCGGACAACAACAAGAAGATCCTGGGCTTCTTCGACCTGGGCGAAGAGCTGCACAAGGACGCCGAAGGCTACATCAAGGCCATCCTCGATGCAGACATGACGACCCAGGAAGGTCGTGACGCCATCAAGCAGAAGCTGCGCGGCTCCGCCAACGTCAGCAACAAGCTGAAGAAGCTGCAAGGTCAGGCGCTGCTGGGCAACCATACCGTCGTCGTCACCGATGACACTGCCACGGATGACAACGGTGCTGAGCACGACAGCTACCTGTCGGCGTACTTCGACAAGCAGAAGGTCTCCCCGACCAACAAGGCCGCCTGGTGGGCGCGTATCCCGGCCGGTGTGCTGGGTGCTGCTGCGGGTGCCAAGACCCTCAGTGAGCTGGTGGGTGGCGGCGTCTCTCCGCTTGTGTTCGGTGCACTCGGCGGTGGTCTGGTCGGCACGGTGGCAGCCACCGGGGTCTGGGCCTACGGCGTATATCGTGGCGGTAAGTTCATCGGCGGTCAGTCGATGAAGAACGTCGACATCATTGCCAGCGGGCTGAAAACCAAATCCGAGACCAAGGTATCGGACATGGCCAAGATGCTCGATGAGATGAAGACGCTGGGCCGTAAGGCGCTGGAGTACCGTCGTCTGGTGAAAGGCTCCTACGACCGTTACCTGGAAGTGGACAGCCTGATCGAGGGCAAGATGAAGGCAGCTGACATGCCCAAGGCCGAGCTCAAGGATATGCGTAAAGCTGTCCAGGTGGCCATGGGTGCGCTGCAAACCGAGTTCGTCGTGTACGAACTGGGTGTGGATGCGGCGACCTTCACCCTGCGTGGTACTCTGAACCTGGTCGAGAAGCTCAACGCAGCAGCTGAGAAGATCAAAGGCGGTAAAGTCGCCGAGGCACCTGCTTCGGCCTAACTGCCTGCTACACCCCCCATAAACGAGGGACCCTAGGGTCCCTCGTTTATGCCGAATACCTAGTGTTGAAAAGTCGATTCCAAAAATCTTCAGTGATACATTGTAATGGTGACACTGCGACACTGAAAGACTTCGCAGCTGTCAAATCCCTAAATATCTCAGTTGATCTACACTAGGAGTTACACCATGCAAAACGAAATCATCGCCACTGCTGCTGCCACTGCTACCGAAGCTGCTCCGGCCGTCGTCGACACCGTCGTGAAATCCGGTGTCCTCGCGACCATCGGTCTGGGTGTCGGTGCAGCGCTCAACGCCGCTGCCAACGCCCACCCGGCCATCAAGGTCGGCGTGGGTCTGGTGGGCCTGGGCGTCGCAGGGCTGGGTGCTCACAAGCTGTGGAAACAGCGCGTGGCCAAGAAGCTCGCCAGCGTGAGCGAACCCAAGCTGGCGGATGCAGCGCCCACCGCGGAAGCACCCGAAGCACCGGCAGCCCAGTAACCCTGGGCTGTAACACCACACCGTAAAAAGAAATGTATCCTGCCCTGTATATACAGGGCAGGATCTTAAGCTGTTTTTTAGGAGTGATACACATGGACATGAACGTAGTCGATATGATCGTAGCGGTAATCCTTTTCTCTGCCGTGGTCTTCTGGGCCATGGGTCTGCTGCTAGGGGCAGTGGGTAATACCGAGAACTGGTTGACTGAAGCTGTGGTACGCTTCGCCGGTATCGATCAGATCTACTTCATCGGCGCGATGGGTACGCTGGCGGTGGTGGCTGTCAAGTTCGGGCTGTGGGCTACGGTTGGCGTGATCCTGTTCGCCACGGTGCTCATGATCGTGCAAGACTTCATCATCAAGCCCGCTGATCCCATCGCCAACTGAATCCGAGGAAGAGAACATGCAAGAGGTCATTACCACTGCTGCTGAAGCTGTACCGGTTGTCGCACAGACGGCAGGTACTCGCCTGCTCAGCGTTACCAGCGAGCTCGCCAAGGCCCATCCGTACCTGGGCGTGGCGGCCATCGCGGGTACCGTGATAGCCACTGCGGGTCTGCTGACCCTGCGACGTCGCCGTCAACCGCCGTCCGACTTCCTGGTCGGTATCCGCGAGACCTGGGTGGATCACGTTCGCCTACAAGAACTAAAGCTGGCCGAACAGGCCTACTAAGGAACCTCGGGGGAGCTACGGCTCCCCCTGGGTATTCCCTTTCATTTTGCTTGGATTGTAAAACTAATCAGTCCTACATTACCTCCTTGCTACAGGAGGTTCTGTAATTAAATACGGAACCTTTCTGTCATGTGCACAGGGCGACTTACGCCCACATCGCGACCGTTGAATAGAGGAAACATTCGAATGACTACCGCTACCGAAAACAAACTCGAGAAAGTCGACGCCAAGACCATCGCCCTCGCCGACCGCCTGCAACCCGGCCTGAAGTTCGACGCTGAAGGTAACGGCACCGCTGACGACGCCGTCATCGCCGCCGAGTACGAAAGCGAAGGCCTGAGCATCGACGGCGCCAAGTCCTACCAGCGTGTGGCCCTGCGCGTCGCCGACGCCCTGACCCTGGCCAACGGCCGTGCCGGTACCGAGTTCCTGGGCAAGAACAAGGACGTCGATCGCGTCTCCACCACCGTCAAGATCGGCACCGACCACATCACCACCGAGTTCGGCCGTCAAGCCCAGCTGCGCAACCCGGGCACCGGCGAGACCTTCATCAAGTACGGCATCGCTTCCACCAAGCTGGCCTCCGGCATCGGCGCCAAGCGCGGTGACTACAAGCGCATCCAGGAATCCCTGTCCGAGTCCGCTGCCAGCGTCTTCGGCCAGTAAGCGTCAACGGTCGCCGGCGACGGCACCCAGGATCAGGCGTGAAAGCGCCTGATCCTGTTTTATGCCTTTTTTCTTTTTTGTGGAGGAAACATGGCTGCCCCTGAGTGCCGTTACTGTAAGTCTGAGGACGCACACCTGTTTATCATGGGGAGTCTGAGGACTCCCCGCTTTATGCCGTTATCACTTGATCCCAAATATTTTCAGTGATACATTGTTATCGTGATCCCATGGCATAGATAACTTAAGGACACCATCATGCCGGCTTATTACATCCTTACCCATAAACCTACGGGAATGTATTACATAGGCTCGACTTCCAATCTGATCAAGCGCCTTAGCCGGCACAAGTCTGCATTGAATAGCCGTTCCCATGAATGTGCTAAATTACAAGAAATATACACCTGCTGGGAAGATATCGAGATCGTTTCTCACGAAGTTGGTTCCATCGAGGAAGCCCGTCGAATGGAACAAGATTTACTTAACACTCATTTCAGGAAATCGAAATGCTGCAATACATCTTCAAGTGCTGAGCCATTCGGAGATATGACCGCTGAAGATCGAAGCAATCTTCATCGCGGTCATAAGTACAATCTAGGCAAAGCCCATTCGGACGAAACGAAGGCGAAAATCGGAGCAGCAAGTTTAGGGAGAACAAAGTCTCCTGAGGTGCGTCAAAAGATCGCCGCTGCAAAAAGCAAGAAGGTTTCCATCGATGGGACTGTTTACGATAGCATCAAAGACGCTGCTTATAAACTAAACCTGCCCTACATGACTGTATCAGGTAGACTCAAGTCAACGAGATATACAGCTTGGTTCTACATTGAGTAAGATTGTCTTAACCTTAATCCAGCTGATAAAGCTAAGGAGCAACATCATGTCGTTCATCTCTAAAGTGGTAACTGGTGCGTTCATCGGTCTGGCTGTCTACGCAGTTGCTGAGCGCGTCAAGAAGAACCGCCAGTTCCGTCAGGACCTGGATGCCCTGAGCAACTTCGATGCTAAAGGTTGCGTGGATCGAGCACTGGCTGGCGTACAAGACAGCCTGGCCAAACAGAACCTGGCCACCGCCGAGTCTTTCAAGAAGCGCGCTATCGAACTGCGCGAAGAAGCTGACAAGGCACTGAAGGAAGGTAACCTTGATCTGGCAGCTTTCCTCTCGGCACGCGCTACTCGTAATGACGAGTTGGCTGACGCCTACCACAGCGCCTGGTTCAACAAGAAAGGCGTCAACCAAGAACCCGTCTGGACCCCGTCCGCTAACTAAAGGTAAGTAACATGAACCAGGAACGCTGTGTGATTCCCAAGGAACTCATGGCGTTCCTTGGTCCGCTGGAACGTCAGTACAACGACCTCAAGTCGAAGTGCGAGTACCTGCGCAAGAAACACCTGATCTTGATTGAACAGAATGAGTGGGTCATGGCCGACGAGACCATGACCCATTTCCTGGCAATCGATCGGGAAATGCAGGGGTTGTCAGCGATCATCGTCGACGCCTACCTCAAACATGACGCTCTCCAGCGTCAGACTTACAAGCTGGTTGCATAAGGAGTCATCCATGATCAGTTATTTCGCGAAGGGTTTCTTCGCAGGCCTCGCCATCACCATCGGCATGTACGCTATCCAGCACGCCGAAGCTTCCTACAACAATGTCCGTGGAGAACGTTAACATGATTCGCATGATCTGCTGGACCCTGGGCATGGGCGCTGGCGCTGTCGCCGCTCGCATCACCATCAACGAAGTCAAGCGCTACCAAGCTGTCCATGGTTCCATCGTGGGTAACGTCAAGCGCAAGCTCGGCTTCCACGCGGCTAAGTGAGTTGCACCATGAGGACCTTCGGGTCCTCATGGTATCCTTTTCTTTTTTGTTTCCAGGCGGCATAAACGGGAGGGCCTCTACGCCCTCCCGTATGGCTCAGAATGGGTTAAGGTAGGAGTCCTGCTCCCACGGCTGCTTAGGGCCCTTGTAGCGCATTGTAGGCTGCATGGAGAGGGGGTCTGCGACCTTGACCTCCTTGAAGGGCACTGCCTTGAACGTTTCCGGGAAGGGAACGCGGCCTTTGGTGGTCTGGATGTAGTAGATACCCGTACCATCGACTAAGTGCGTATGCTTGACTTCGTACTTGGAGAAGCCCAGGTACATGTAGCTGTCGTGTTTGGCAAAGACTGGGATGATCCCATCCAACTCATCGATCGCTTCACGTAGCTGTCGCAGAATAATCGGCGAAGCGCTATCGTCAACGCGCAGGTAGCCGGTGATCGAGTTGAAGTTGAAGTCGTGCTGATTCTCCAGCTCTTTCAGCAGATCGATCAGCGTGGAGGTTGGCAATTTGTTCATTTCCATGCAACACTCTCCTAACACCAGGGACGTACTTCACATGATCTCATACTGCCATCAGAAACTACAGTAACGGCATACGAAGGGGAGTCGAAACTCCCCCGCGTACGAAAGCGTCCTTACGGACGGAGGAAGGTGCGCGATTCCTCGTTGACCTGCTCGACGTAGCCGTACTGGGAAGCCAGCACGTCCGGGTCGATGGTGTCCACGAAGCTCGGCTTGAGGTTCGGGTTGGTACCGGTCTTGTTCATCGAGTCCAGGATCTTCTGGCCGAATTGGTTTACGGCCCAGCCGACCTGTTGCAGGCCGGTGTACTGGATCGACAGCGAGACGCCTTCGCCATCGGCGGTCTTGTCTCGACGACCGGTGTCGTCACCGGCGGTGGTCGGGAACATGTTCCCGATCAGCCAGCAGCGCTGAACCTTGGTGAAGGTCGGGTCCGGTTCGATGAACGCCATGGTCATCGAGTAGACGTCCGGCAGCAGGTCGGTCACGCCGGTGATACCACGGGTCACGATGTTCGGTGCCTTGGTGTCCGGGTCCATGATCAGTTCGGTGATCCAGTCGCGGTGCAGTGCCTGGATCGGCATGCCGTACTTCTCCGGCACCGTCATCACCGGCTCAGAACGTGCCCGGGTGACGTTGGTCGGGGTTTGTTGCATCTCACCCGCACCGGAGACCGGGGTCTCGTTGGTGGTGACGGTGAGGGTCTTGTTCAGACCTTCCCAGGTTTGTGCGTGCATTTCCACGACCGCCTTGAGGGCATTGACGTAGTCCATACCGTTGGGGAGGTACAGGAAGCCACGCGGAACCTCGATCAGCTTCGCGATCACGTTACGACGGATGTAGTCCGTGTTGGCGTGGAAGTACCGCAGATCGGATTGGTAGGCGTTCTGCCCACCAATCGCGAGGTTCACCATGGGCGCGGTCTGGAACTGACCGTAAGCCCTGCCCGAAGGCAGGACCGAGTCCTTGTTACGAGACATTATGCGGCCTCCGCTTCGGTGTCACGACGGCTGGCAACGACCGTCAGGGTTTGCACCGTTTTCATGCCCTGGCCGGCGAACTGGATGTCGGTGTGCCAGCTGTAGCCACGAGCGCTGTCGTCGGTGGTGTAGTACGATTTCGGCGTCACATCGACGCGGTTGTCGTACTTGCCGGTGGTCTGGTCGTTGATGTACCGGTCCACACGGGCGATGAACTGCGTGTTGGTCAACTTGCTGTTGCCAGTGAAGTTGCGCCAGGCACGCTCGCCGATGCGGGTGAGGTTGCACGCGATGACCATGTTGAAGAAGCTGTTGAGGATCGACGTGTTGTCGTCGTAGATCGTCTGGATACCCGGCCAGAAGATCGACCGACGGTCGAAGTTCTGAGCGAAGACCAGGCCGTTCTTCCAGTCGACGTTGCGTGCCTCGGCAGCCTTGTAGGTCGCGTTGTGGTTCTTGAAGTCGGAGACGACCGAACCCGGCGCCGAGTCGAACTCGTTGCCATCGACCATGTAACCGTTTGCAGCACCCATGTACTTCGCCGATTTGCTGGCAAAGGCCACGGTGAACGGCAGGATGCCCTTGTAGAGCGAACCGATCAGCTCACCCGCATGGCCCAGAATCACCACCCGGCAGGTAGCGGTACCGTAGTAGTCCGACTCCGGCGTGTTGCGGAAGTACGAACGCAGGGCCACGGCCGTCGAGGATTCTTCGGAGGCGGTATTCAGCGGCTCAGTCGCATCCTGGGTGGAAACCACGACCCAGACATCACGGCGTTGCAGCAGGTTGCCCATCTGCTTCTTGGTGTCCATGCTGAAGCCGGAATCGTAGAAGCAGGAGAACGGGTAGACCGCGCTGTCGAGGTAGTGGACATCGCCGTTGCCGAAGGTGGCCAGCTCGTTACGAACCAGCGCATCCAGCGCAGCATTGCCCAGGGTGCCGTCAGCACCACCCACAGCGTAGTGGTTGGTGTTCTCGGTGAACAGCAGGCCGCCATCCGCCGGACCGTCCAGGGTGAAGGTGTAGTACGGGATGCCGGAGGCATTGACCGCGCCGAAGAGGTTGATGGTTTGTTCCGGGGTGACGTCAGCTTCCACCAGACCATGGTCCTTCTCGTTCGCGTAGATCGCGTCCTGGATGGTCTTGATGTTGTCGTAGTAGAAGTGCACACGGCCGAACCTGCCGTAACCCTGGAACTCTTCCGGATCAGTGGACTCGTACGCCTGGAGCAGGACATCGTCAGCGAAGTACTGCTTGGCGGTGTTGCGGTCCACGACGCCGGACTTCAAGCTGAAGTCGACGTACTGCTCACCGGACATGGTGGCCACGGCTTGCGGGGTGGACAGGCTGTCCTGACGTTCCACCGCTTGGAAGCGATAGATGTAGGCGCCGGTCTGCTGGATCAGGTCGGCATCGACCGGGTTGCTGGACAGCAGCGTCGGCGCCGAGATGCGGAAGCCGATGTTGTTGCCACGCCCGCCCTTGAAGCGAACTTCGAAGTCGCCGATCGGATACAGGGTCGAGGTTTCACCGGTGCTGTTGACCAGTTCACCTTCAGCCGGAGACGCTTGACCGAACTGGTAGACGTCATTGATGGTGTCGATGGTCTGATAGACCCAACGACCCCGGACGCCCGTCAGGGTGGTGCCCAGTTCGACCAGGTTACCGGAACTGTCACGCTTGTAGCTGCCGTCCGGGTTGCGCTGGTATTGCATCTGCTCGTCGGCGACGATGTCCAGCGAGATACGGATGCGCGCGATGTCGGCGTCAGCCGGTACCAGGCGACGTACGAAGGTCAGGTTGCCCTGGGGCAGTACGGCGTTGAGGATGGCGGTCTGGTGGGTCGCGTACGGCTTGGAGTAGTCCAGGCTGTTCGAACCGAAGATGCTGTTGAAGCCGTTACCACCAACGAGGATGGCGTCATCGTCCGGACCCCACTCGGTGAAGACGGTGCACAGCGGAAGGTGAATCGGAAGCGACTCTTCTTCCAGTGGCTGTGCAACACCGCTGTCGTCCTTGAAACCGAGGAGAATCGTCCTCGGCAAAGAACTCGTGATGCTGATAGTCATGGATCTCTCCCTAGGGATTTGGAAACTTCTGCGCGCGCGAAGTGTTGGTGAAGCGAATGGTATGGCCACCGTATCTGGAGCCCATCAGCCCACGGCATGCAGCCGGTAAAAGATGACGGCGAAATGGCGCGACCACATACTATTTAAAACCAAATAATGCACTTAGCGTTATTTTTTATCAGTTTTATCACCAGGAGCCGCCGCGAATGTTCCTCTCTCCTTACCAAACTTCCCCGTGCCGGGATTTCCGGCTCGAAAAGATCGTCTCGGAAGTGATGATCGCTCGGATCGATGGCGCTCTCCTGCGGGAGAACTGGCCGATCGAGATGGTGGGTCCCAGCAGCCCAGAAGTTCCCATCTTCACTCAGCCACTCACCAAGCTGGAGTTCGGCAATCGAAAAGATGTGCCGGAAGTCGTTTTTGACGCGCGTTCCATGATGCGTCTGGGCCGTGCCAACGACAACAAGCCCTATGTGGTCTCCAATTACGCCGAAATGGAATTCACTCTGAACCGTTGCCGACTGCTGACCTATTGGCTGAGCGATGGCTTTGACAAGCTGGACATGCTGCGCGCTGGCGACCTGGTACCGATTGCCTGGAACCATTGGATCAGCCGCACCCTCTCTGGTCGACTGGGGCTGGACCCTGAGCATCAGATGTTCATCGAAGTCGCCGCTGCCTTCTATTACTGCGCGCTGCACTATGAAGAGCGTCTCTTCGACGAACAAGCTCGTACCAAGAGCGTGCAGCAAATCTCGCGTTGGACGCGGGTGCCGGCGCAGCGAGTCTTCGAGATCACTGACCAGATCGGCTACATCACGGACATCAAGGGCTTCGTGGAAACCCTGAAGAAGGTCGTACCTTCCTCGCGGATGGAGCAAGTAAGCGTGGCGTTCCTCTATGCCCTGCTGGGTAACGGTTGGTTCGGCGCCAACCGTAACGAGATCGTCTGCGTGGCACTGGAACATCCGCCGACCTGGGTTGCACTGGTCTACAGCTCGCTCCAGCAGCGCGGTTACCGCAACGCCACCATCTCCAAGGTGGTGGAGAAGGCTACCCGAGGTGGGAATGACAAGGACTTCATCAAGAGTCTGCAATTCATGATGCGCGAACTGACGGACTTGGCTACGCCGGATCGTTAATTCGTCGCTCTCATCGGAGACACCATGTCTACGTTCGATTACCTCATCGACCATGCGCGCCGGAACGTATGGTGTTCGCCCGAGCAGGATTTCCAGGTCATCTTCGCACCGCAGAAGATTTCCCCGATCAATGGCTCGCGCAGCACCATCGAGGTCCTCTGGACCCAGATTCCGCTGCCTACCAACAACGACTGGTACCACGTGTACCAGGTCGGGGAAATCACTCCTGAACTGCTGGGCTTGCAAGATAAGAAGTCAGTCTGGATGCCGGCATCCAGACAGTGCAATGACAACCTGTTGATCATCGATCTGTACGTACGCAACGGTTTGCAGTTCCCACGATTCGACTGCTATTTCCTCATGACCCGTGATGGCAACGTCCTCTTGGCCGTGAAGGAGCAGCCGAAGATCGCTGACTTGAATGTCGAACCGTTGTACGTGCGGTTCTACAGCAACGCATACTTCAATCGTCCTGACTATGATGCCGCAGTGGATGGTATCCAGGTGGTGGGTCGCAAGATCGCCAACTCTGATCAGCAGTACGCCCTGCAACGCCAATGGCGGGACAGTAAACTGCGCAAGGGTGCCACGTACGCCTTTGTGAACGGTTACCGTGTCCAAGACATCAATCCCACCACTGTCAAGGTGGGTGATAATGTCGAGTTTGTTTGGGACAGTTCGATCAAGTGTGTATTGGAACTGCCGGTGAAGGATCTACCAGTATTCCTGTCCACGCTGGATAACAAGCAGAAGTATCTGGTGCACTACCCGGGTGCTCAAGTCGGTGGTGATATCATCGACTACCGGGATGACCTGGACTTCTGGTTGCTCCTGCGTACCAATGAAAACATCTTCAGTGGGGTTTACTACCACAAGAACAAGGAAGATGCGGTGCGCATGATGTCCCATCGGGACTACAGCCTGGTGGTGCCCTACGTGCTGGCGTACACCAACTCTGTTCCAGGGTGGACCGATGCCAGCAAGCTGACCTTGCAGATCCACATTCGCGAGGCGGGTTTCAAACGACCGCTGATCAATGAACATCACCGCATCAAAGAGCTGTACAAGCTCAGCGATGAAGACCTGGTGAAGGCCATGATCGGTACGGATTCCACGGTCAGTGTCTGGACGGCGGCTTCTCTGGAATCCTCAGCCTATCCAGCCATCATGCGCAACGTAGGCGGTGACATCACTCGTCAGATGGTGCAGGATGCCTATGGCTATAACGCCATCAGTAAGTTGATTGCTGATACCCCCCAGCCGTATACCCCCAGTGAGAACTGGGTGGAACTGCCCGTGGGTCTGCGTAGTAACTCCACCATCTACGAGTACGACAAGGACGGCGTACTGCTGGACTGGTACCAGCACACCTCGGGTCGTTACTACCCGCCACGTGATGCCAACTGCCGGCTGATAGAAGGTATTGTGGGTCTGGGCGGTCCTGCTCTGACCACGCAATACAACACGTCTGACACGATGCTCGATCCAGCTGTCAATTACCGGTTCTACGTTTGCAACATCTGGAATGGCGTGCCAGATGGCAAATGGGTGGATGTAACTGGCAACGATGACTACTACATCGTGCAGGACAATGCCGTGCTCTGGAAGGTCGACCAGACCAAGTACTACACGGCCATCAAGAACGATTCGGAGTTTCTGGCGTACGACCTGATCCTGGATTATCGTGACGGTATCCTACGCTTCACGGTCAATGTGGATGAGGTACGCACTGACGGCGTGCTCTATCCGGACAAAGCGGAGATTCCCTTCGGGGCATTCGACATCTGGCTCAACGGACGACCGCTGATCCAAGACCTGGACTACTTCATCAACGGTTGGCCTGAAATCTGCATCGTCAACAAGGAGTACCTGGTCGATGGCACCGCGCAGCGCATCAGCTTGCGTGGCACGGGGTTCTGTAACGCAGACATGACTCAACCTGCGCCGGCTGAGTTCGGGTTTGTCAACCATGGTCTGCTCAGTCAGAACAACCGCTTCGATATCCGAGATGACAAGGTCATTCGGATCGTAGTGGACGGTGGGGTGTACGAACGGTCGGTGTTGGAGTTCTCTGAAGAGCACTCAGGGGTTACGCTGGCGCTGGCGGGTGTCCGTAATGGCGCACCGTACCAGATCCAAGACCTGATCGTGCCGCTGCAAGGTCTGACGGATGAGGACACCTATTCACTCAGGGCGAAGAGCCTGGTGGTGGATAAGGAAATCTCTGACTACATGACCTTGAAACTACCACAGCCCACGTTCGATAACCCGAACCCCATTCCCCAGTTATACGCCATCTACAGTCCGTTCACGTCTAAGCTGATGTACGACCTTTACCAAGGCATCTTGAAAACAGATGACGTGGAAGGCCAGTACAGCGACGTTTACGTAAAGCAGAAACTCGCCCCGTACGAATGGTTGCTGGCGTATGAGCCGACGTACAGGGACATGGATTGGGAATACGTGTCTGTTCATCCGCACAACCTCTTCACCGAGGTAACGTTGAACGTGTATGCGTATCGTCTGATGCTGCGAGCCATCAAGCTCTACTTGAACGACAAGGTGGACATCACCAAGTTCATCAAGATCGAGACCGGCTTCGAACACGAAACGCCCGATCATCCTCACCCCTACCGGGTTCTGCCCTAAGGGTAACCATCTGTTCACAGGAGGAAACGCAGGCAGGCAACTGCCTGCGTAAAACCTATGGCTCAAGAAGACCTGATTGACGATACGCCTGGTCGCTTCATCGTCGACCCGGATCGCCGCTTCACCAGTTGGGGCATCTGGGAGATTTTCACGGGGACTGGCCCGGGTGCCTATGTACCCAACCCCGACGATGAAGTCCGTGACTGGGATCGCGGCGTGCTGCGCGTCGCCTCGGTGGACTACACCACCGGCCTGTCCACCCTGGTGCTCTGGGAAGACCCTAAGACCCCGGGTGAGATCTCCAAGGAAGATATCCTACTGGGGGTTACCCCGGGCTATCAGTCCGAGTCCTGGCGGGCTTACCTGGACACCAACAAGATTCCGCACATCCTGCAAGTTGATGGTCGGCTGCACATCTACGGTTCTGAGGCGGCCTACGCGAAGATCTTCCAGGGCACTGACATCTCGGTCAACGGTAAGGTTATCTCGGCCTTCTACGACCAGAACGGCAGTTTCATTGACGAGAACATCCCGCTGGAGCTGGTGGGTACTGACACCATCGAAAACCTTGCCATCAAGGCTATCAAGACCGGTTATACCGGTTACGAGTTGCCCGATGGTGAAGTGGTCACCGTGGTGGTCTACAACGTCGCTGGCGCGGTGGTTACCAAGGTCAAGTTGCTGATCCAGAACACCACCCTGGTCAAGCGTACTGAAGAGAACCTGAAGTACGTCAAGGGTATCAGCATCATCAGTCCGTTCCTGTCCGACGCCGATCCAACCGTTATCGAGTTCCCGATCAACGCTACCGTCTCCTCCATCCCGATGCAAGGTCGAGTGGAGTATTCCGACGGCACCAGCATGATCTTGCCGATCGGCATGGATAACGGCAGCAAGATGTGCCTGTATGGTCTGAAGTACTACAACCCGACGATCGAAGGTGAGGTCAAGAAGCTCACCCTTAACTACCAGCTCTCGCCGGACGAGTACGCCTACATGTCACCGCCCACGGCCAATGGTACGCTCACTGAGCGCTACTATGCCAAGACGGCCAAGAAGGACTCGACCTACAGCGTCAAGCTGTTCATGTATCCGGTCTGGACGGGCGATGTCTCGGGTTACACCCTGGACTTCTGGCTGTACAACGTCGATCGCCGCGAATTCTATCGCGTACCGAAAGGTAAGATCGAGGTGCCCGAAGGTGCCAAGTCCTTCGACGGTCTGGATTTCCTGTCGGTACAGCACCTGCGCGTTGCCCTGGATCTGTCGGCCCTGGATGGTAAGTTCAATGCCTATCGTCATACGCAGTCGTTCGACATCGCGCTCAAAGCGGCAGGCAACCTGAACCAGACCAACTGGACCATCAACTTCTCCACGGGTCAGCTGACGCCGTATGGTGAGAACCTCTCGGCCAAAGTGAAGTTCATCAACACCAACCAGTGGACGCTGAACGTCGGCAACGGGTTTGGTTCCAAGGAAGAGTGGCTGCGCAACATCTTCTACGGCATCAATCCGCTGTACGACACCTACACCGAATCGGAAGCACCGGCTCCGACTCACTTCGTGGTGGTCACCAACCGTCGCGAAACCGAGTTCAGTGTCGAACTGTGGAACAACGACCTGTCCATCATCAACGATCTCAACGAAGGCGAAGTGCTGTACCTGCGTTGGATCAAGCGGACTCCGACCAACGACCTGCAACTGGGCGTTTCGGGTTTGCCGATGCACCAGATCAACTGATCCAGCTGAGCAGGGAGACCCTCGGGTCTCCCTGCTTATGCCGTAAGGGTATGAACTTTATAATGGCTCGTCTATGTCCGGATGACGAGTGGGAGATTAACACATGCTGCTATTTGAGAGTGATTGGTTGGAATATCCGACAGCAGTGCCGGATTATTCGACCAGCAATGAAAGCTTCCTGAACTTCGTTGCCTTCCTCGACAAGGAAATGGGTGTCAAGAACTGCACGTTCCCGTTGACATTGCTACAACCCGGGTTAATTGGGGTTGATCCCTTCAGTCCTGACTTAACTGAAGACGAACAAGCCATGGTCCGCATGGAATGCGAGTTCAACCCTTGGTATTTCATTCGGGAAGTCTTCCGTGTTCCGCCGGTAGCGGGTGATACGCCTATTCGGCTGATTGCCAATCGGGCTAATATTTCCTTGTGGTGGTGCTTCCTTAACCACATCGACTATTTCTTGATCCAGCCTCGTCAGACCGGTAAGTCAGTGAACGCGGACGGTATCAGTATCTGGTACCAGATGTTTGGGGCGAAGAACTCCCGTGCTAACTTGTTCACCAAGAACGGGGACCTGATCAAGGAGAACATCGCGCGCCTGAAGAAGATGCGCAAACTCCTGCCGCATTACCTGGTCGATATCCGCAAGACCGATACCGACAACCAGAAAGAATTCACGTACATGGCCCTGGGTAATCGCCTGGTGGCTGTGCAGGCCCAGGCGTCGGAAGACGCTGCGCTTAACGTCGGTCGGGGTCTGACCGCGCCCTTCTGTCACGTGGACGAAGTGGCATTCCTGAAGTTCGTTCACGTTTCGGTGGGTGCCATGCTCGGTGGTACCGGTGCTGCCCGGGAACAAGCTGAAGCTAACGACATGCCGTATGGGAACATCTTTACCACAACGGCTGGTAAAATCGACACTGACGAAGGCGGCTACGCGTACCGGATGCTCAACTCCGGCATGCCGTGGAGCGAGATGCTCTACGACAGCACGGACCGTAAAGACCTGTACAAGACAGTGCGAGCAGGTTGCCGGACTGAGACCATGCTCATCAATGGTACCTTCAGCCACCGTCAGCTGGGCTTTACTGACCAATGGCTGCGGGAACGGATTGCAGCGTCTCACCAGTCAGGTGATGACGTTCGTCGCGACTTCCTTAACCAATGGACAGCGGGCTCGCTTACTAACCCACTGCCCACCGAGGTGCTGGAGAAGATCCGCGAAAATGTCAGGGAGCCTTACTACCAGCAACGTTACCCGAAAGAGGGGTACGTGGTGCGCTGGTATGTCGAGGTCGAGGAGGTCTTGCGCAAGATGCCCAATCGGCAGCTCGTCCTGGGTTTGGATACTTCCAACGCCGTCGGACGAGATTGCATCGCGGGTGTCATTGTCGATGTCTCCACACTGGAGGTGGTGGGGATGTTCTCGATCAACGAGACGACGATCCACTCCTTCTCAGGGTGGCTGGCCAAGTTCATGGTCGAGTACAAGAATATCACGATCATCCCGGAGGCGAAGAACGTCTGGATCGCCATCCTCGACTACCTGCTGGTGCACCTGCCACAATTGGGTGTCGACCCGGGTCGTCGTATCTACTCCACCATCGTGGACAAGAAGAACGAATCCGATCGCGATCGCCGTACCTACAACGAGTACGTCAAGAACTCCACAGTTGCGCACCACTACAACCCGTACCGAACCAGCTTCGGCTTCCCGACCAACGGACCGTTGCGTGAGCTGCTGTACACCACGGTCATCCAGGAAGCTGGTAAACGGACGGCGACCCTGGTCCGTGACCAGACCCTGGCCTCAGAAATCGGTGGGCTGGTGACTCGCAATGGACGGATCGACCATGGTAATGGCCGTCATGATGACCACGTCATTGCCTGGCTGATGGTGCACTGGTTCCTCTCGCATGCGATGAACCTGGATCACTATGGCATCGACAAATCCCAAGTCAAGCGCAAGGTGTACGAAGCTGAACACAAACTCACCTGGCAGGAGCAACGTGAGCGTGAACGGCAGGAGGAGTTCCGGGATGAGATCACGGTCATTCTGGATCGGATGGGCAATACGCGTGATAGCGTGGAGTTGATGAAGCTGGAGCATCGTCTTAACTCTCTGTATCGACGGATTGATCAGGACAGCTTCACGGGTGAGTACGGTTCTATCGATGCCCTGATTCAAGAGGCGGCGGAGAAACGCTCTAGGAACCGCTCGGAGGCCCAATCTAGACGGGAAGGATTGGACAGGAAGTTCGATCGCTTTGGCAGTCGCAGTAAAACGATCACGGGCAGGGAACGTGTGATCGTCGAATGCTAAGCCGGCATAAAGCGGGGGCTAGATGCCCCCGCTTTATGCCGTTACGGACGGGTAACGATAGCAGCGCGCAGGTACTCGAAGATGGCGCCTTGCAGGTCCACCAGACGATTGCTGATATCGCGCAGGATGTGTGCCTGATCCAGCAGAGCATGCAGGTCGAACGAGGAAACTCGGTGATCTCCCTGGTTAAGGTCCCAGAGAGCATTGGACATGGTGTCGTCACGCCACGGGTAGTCGTCCAGTCCTTCTACACCTTCACCAACGTCATCCCATGCGCCCTCTGCACGACCAATGCCATCCAGCGTCCTTGCGAAGATCTCACTGAGTTTGATGGCAGTGGAGGCATCGAGTGAAGGCAAATCGAGTGGACCGTGCTGCTCAGGGGTACCGGCGATTTCCCACTCGGTCTGGCTGTTATTCCAATCATCGGCTTGATAGCCTAGACGATCAGCCTTGGGTACCTTGATGACTTCCAGCGGGGCTTTCGGACGTTTCTTGACCTGGGCCTTCAAGATTTCCTGAATCTTCGCGTACAGCTCATCGCTGTCTTTGAATTCATCCCAGCACTTCTCACACTTGTCCCAGGTCTCGGTGCACCACTTCTCGTAGGTCTTGATGACCGGGATAGCGGTGGCGAGGATCTTCAGGTAGTCGTTCAGCTCTTTACCGAACTCGGAAACGATCTGCTGCGCACTGGTGAGTGGTTTCCCACCTCGGAAGAACAGCGCTGCCGCCGTAGAACTCATTGAGATTGGACCAGTGCGGTATTCTGCCGAAGACAACCATTGACGGTTGTCGATGGCGCGCATGAACTTGGTGTGGGCCTCAAGGTCAGCCAGGATCTTTGCCGACTCATTTTCTTCAGCCTTGGTGGTAGCGTTCTTCTCACGCTTGGTGAACAACGACTTCAAGCCCTGGAGCAGTGTACCGACACCTTCCATGGAAGCGTTGATGACCTGTTCCGGGGTGGTGCAGGCTTCCATGGCGGGGGTGTTCAGATCAAAGCGCACGTGATGCAGGTGAGCGTTGATCAGATCGCGGAAGTGCATCGCACTTTCCATCGAGGGGTTGTTGGCCATCAGATGGCGACCTTCCACCATCTTCATGGCCAGTACTCTGGAGAGCCGAATAGCATCGCTCGTAATGCGGTTCATGATGATCCTTTACTTGGCGTAGTGGTTTCGGGTAAACGTTCTGAGAACGATGTAGAGGAGGATGCCTGTGCGCACAGCTGCAATCACCGACCCGTTGCGCGAGCTGATCCCGTCGGCGGCGATGCCTTCAGCCAGACTGCGCATCTCCAGTAGCGTGGGATCGGAGCCACGGGAAGCCATGTAGAGTGACCGCATCCTGGCCACTAAGCCTCCAATGTCTGACGTATTGGTGGTCCGGTTGGTGGTCAGCTCAGCAAAGGCGTGGGTCAGGGTCTCATCGATCAGCTTGTCGATCCTGGGGTCAGCCAGCCGATGCGTCTGAGACACCTTGGTGCCTGAGGGCAGCTTACCGCTGTTTTGTGCCATGTAAGTCAGGGCTTCGACCAGATGCCGGCGTGGCATGGCGTTCATGGCGGAGGCCACGATATCCACCAGCTCGTCACGGATAAAGGTTTCCTTATCCGTGATCACCTCATGCAGGTAACGGCGGTAGATGATAAAATTGCGTTGCTTGTCCCTGACCTTGGTCACCCCATCTAGCGTGACCGTCGCCGACGTCGAGCGAATCAGCCCTTTAGGGTCTTTGGACACCGTCTCGAACACATCCCTGATGTTCTTGAGGATATCCTTAATTCGGCCCTGGATGTCGTTAACCATGTACACCACAGCCAAGTCATCGTTGAAGTTGGTGTAGGTCCGATAGTGGATGGTACCCTTAGCCAGGATGTCGTGGGTACGCGCCAGCAACAGCGCTCGCCAGGAACCGTGGACTTTAAGGCCGAACTTCTTCGACAGCGCTGCGTAGGTGGCAGTTGCCACGGCTTCATCGGCCGGGTAACGGAACCAATGCGCCAGGATCGACGTGATGAACTTGTACTGAAGCACTAAGATAGCATCCACCATCGCATCTTCTTTTTCTTTCTGCGACAGATGAGGGCTGGTGTAGATACGGTGCGTCAGCCACAGGCAGGACAGGTTCATCACATCCGAGGAAACCTGTCGGGAGGGGACGATGGCCGGGAGCTTGTGCAGTTCCTCTTCGATGGCCAGGTCATCGGCCTGAAGAATATCATCGAACCAACGGTTACGGTCTTCGGTACGAAAACGCACCGGGTGCACACCCATAAGCGTACCACCGAAGAAGGCAATATGGTCATCGTTCTTGTTGGCAAACGCCTGGGCGTACTGGTGCAGCTTCTTGATGAATTCCCGATCGACCTTGAGATCAGGACAGCCTTCGTCAAAGACCTCTTTGATGTTCTTAGCCATGGAAGTTCCAGTTTAGTTATAGGCCGAATACACAGAATTGGCCGTGGTTTGGAATCTTACTCCAAAAACATTGGGTCACATATTACGGCAGTGATCTATCCAACCCAAAAAGGAATCTCGCAATGCAAACTCTTGCTGCTGGTCAACATTCCGCCGCCCTTTCCATTCTGGCTGCCTTGCCGGAGAACCTCGACGAACTGCTGGAGCGTCAAATGTCTGAAGAAGATCGTCGTACCACGGTCAGTGCCCACCGTGAGGAACGCCTGTTCATCAACGATGAACCGCACAGCCCCAACGAGACCCGTAGTCTCAGCAGCAAGTCCCGTCGACCAGGTCTGCTGACCAGCCTCCTCTACGGTGAGGAAGTACCGATGATCTTCGACATCAACGCCATCACCGATGCACAGAAGCAGACCGTCTTCCGCATCGACGACTGCCCCAACGAGATGCCCTGGGAACGCAGTGGCCTGCAACGGCTGTGCGATCACTTGCAGATCGTGCGCGAGTTGCTGCTGCAAGAACCGAAGCTGTTTGCCGACAAGGACGGTAAGGTCACCTCCAAGTCAGTGACCTCCTACGTCAAGCGCCACTGCGGTCAACTGCACCGCAACCTGATCGAGGCGCTCGGTGTGGTCGACTTCGACCTCTCCGGCAGCACCCCCAGACTGATCCCCGAGCAGATCAAGTGGGATATCGGTGACCAACTCACCGCCTACGGTTTCCCTGTCGGCTATGACAAAGCCAACGACGTGCTGTCCGTCAATGTCGGTCAGTGGAGCATCCTGCTGTGATTCGTACCAGAGTAGGGATACGCATTGGCCGTCTAGGCGTCTTCAGCGCCATCGCAGTCGGATTTCTGCTCAACGTGCTCTTCTGGGTGGCAGTGTGGTGGATGTCACCTTAAACCCCTGCCCCAGCCACCTAAGCTCCTTGGTGGCTGGGGTTCTTAGAACATGGCTCATCACCCACCCATCCCGTTTTGGCATGGGGTGCCATGTTCTTCTTTTATTCCGAAAGTCCCTCACTCCAGTTGATTGAACACTTAGGAGATTCTCCATCGTCAGCAGGGCTTAATGGCCCTGCTGATTCCTTCTTCTTTTCTTTTTTACCTGGTTTGAAATTGTATGCGATTTTGCCCTTCGGAAGGGGGGTAAGATTATTTATCGACTGGAGTGTTAACGGAAGGAGATAAATAATCGGGGGGATGGCAAGGTAGATCTAGCTGCTTAGTCGTCTTCGAGTGGAATGTAGGTTAGCCCGTAGGGATGACCGGAATGGAATGAGAAGGTAGACTAAGCACACATAGCTCTTTAGCTCTTATGGAGGGGGCAGAGCCCCCTCCTTTATATAGGGTGGTATCAAGAAGTACCATAGCCAATTTAATCTATAGGTAAAAAAATACATAGGTTAAAGTCAGGCGTGTAGCAGAAGGGGAAATAGCTATGCAGAAGCTTATCCCCCTTACCCTGAGGAAGTCACCATGTCCATCAACCTGACCAGCTACCGTTGGTCTCCCAACGAACGTCCGGCGCTGGAGTCGGAAAAGAAAGACCTGAACACGCCCGTGCCTCAGGCCAGTGATCCCACCTACGCGGATCAGCCTGTGGTGGCGGTGTACGTCCCTGAGCGTGACGGTGTGGCGAATCCTAAGACGGTCATGCATCTTAATGGTGCGATCGTCAATTACCGTCAATGGGACCAGAGCGCTGCCTTTGAGGGCAGTCAGCAGATGCTGGCCCATCAGCTGGGTAAGGTCGAGAAGCTGCTCGATCAACAGGAAGAAGAGAACAAGTCCGAGAAGATCTACGACGACTACAGCCTGTTCATCGTGGGCAAGGACACGGACCCTCAGCTGTACAAGACCCTCGGTGAAGTGCCGGAGCGTACGGCGGTGCTGCTGGAGCATCCGCTGCATGAGTACCCGGTGCAGGCCATCGATGCGATGGAGAGCCACTTTGGTCGTGAGCGCATGTACACATCGGTGGAGAGTGCGGTTAAGGGTATCCAGAGTGCGCTGGGACTGACAGCATAAACGGATGGGAGCCTGTGGGCTCCCCTCTATGCCGCATCGTATCCCAAAAATATTTAGCGATACATTACTAACGTGGAACGGGCTCGTTCGAAAAGCCTGTGCTTTTTTCATTAAAATTGGGTAATACATTATCCACTTGATCGAGTGCAGTACAGGGGATGGACTATGATCACTGTAAAGAAAGCCATCAAGTGGTATCTGGTCTTCTGCCTGATAGTGGTGGGGATTCCGATGGGCTTGGTGTTCCTAGCAATGTTCCTAAAGGGATAAGGAAATGCGTGAGAACTGGTTTGTGCTCCTGGTGTGCATCATCACTGTGATAGTGGCAGCGATGGTGGCCTTTAAACTGGGACAACTGGAAGTGCGTGGACAAATAGGCCATCTGCGGTATATCGCATACATGGTCTCCTGCATCCTGATCACAGCAGGTGCCACGCTGGTGTTTATCCTGCTGGTCACCAAGCAGTAGCAGGAGACGACAAGCGGCATAGAGCGGGGACCTACCAGGGTCCCCAGCTCTCTTAACGTCGCCCACCGACCGTGAAGCGTAGGATGCGTCTGTACTTCTCTGTGTCGTTACATACGCTGGACACTCGCCACTTGTCGTGGAGGAATTCCTTGTACATCTGGTTTGCATCCGCGTAACTGTCAACGATTTCCCGGAATCGACCGATCGAGATACCTGCCTTGATCTCACCTTCATCCAACTGAATGATCAATCGGTTGTAGATGTAGGCCTTAGCCGCCAGGATGGCCAGCTCTGCGAATTTACGATAGTAGGCAGGTTTGATGTTGTTGAAGTTAGGCTCATGGGTCAACATGCAGCGCAGGTACAAGATGCCAGGCAATGCTTGGGCATCGTTGATCAGCACGGTGTTGTCACCCACCAGGGTCACATACGGCGAATGCACCGCCGGGATGGGAGCCTGGGACATGTAAATACCAGCAGCAGCTTCCAATAGAGGGGAGCCACCTTTCATCATCATGCGGTTAGAGCCGATCACGTTACCCTCACCGAAGGTAACGGAGTACACGGCGGTGATTTGACGTCCACCGGTCATCGACTGGGGGATGCGATAGATAATGTTCCATGGATCGATGATGTCCATGGGAATGCCGGTTAAGCGGATGGTGGTCTCCACACCCGAGCAGAGGTTGACATCGACCCCCACACGGGCCTCGAGTACCTCACGACGGATGATGGAATCCACGTTCAAGCCGAGTTGGTTGTCGCGATACCGCTCACGTCGAGCAGGGTCGTACTTCCTCGGCATGAACGCTTCCTGGATGATCTCACGTGGGATTTCCCACTTGATCTGGTCCTGGCAGTACGAGAAGAGGTCCATGCTGGTCACCTGTAAATGAAAGCGTTACATACCAACCCACGTTAATAAAGTAAGGAGTTACTTGTGAACCTCAACCACTACATCAACGAGATGTACGAAAAGGCTACGCAGCTGAACAACCGTTATAAGGCCGATGCTGGTCACCTGCCGAAACACGACCACCTGCACCTGCACTACGCCGTGGAAGCGGTTTCTCATGCGGCACTGTCGGCCTGCTTCCAGTTGCTGCTCGACGCCTTGGTCCAGGCGGAAAAGTTGGGTATGCCGGTGGACCTCACCTACGAGGTCGAAGAAGATAACCCGATGGCTGCACGCATCACCGTACCCTGTAATGAAGCGTTCTGGGGCACCCCGGATATTTGCATCATCCGTACCCCTGAAAAGGATATGGATGAGGACAGCATCAGCGACGAGCCGTGGTTTGGCGTCACTCGTCACACGGCGGACGAATGGACCACGTACGACCTGCTCGCAGCGCTCTATCCGTACTACCTCAGTCATGTTCAGAAGGACATCATCGTCCCGGCATCCTGAGCCTCCAGTATTTTCGTACACCTTCCACTAAACCCTATGTAGTAATACGCTTTTCAACCACGAGGTAATACCATGTCTCAAGCACAACAGAACCTGGTCGGCGAGATGATGATCTACGGCGCCGGTGGTGGTGGCATCAACATCGCCTCCATGTGCCAGGAATATACCGCTTCCGCCCCGGGTACCTCGGAGGTGCGTCTGGCCTACATCGACACCAGTCGCTCCAACATCCCCGATGGCGCTCGTCCCGAGCAGTGCTACCTGCTGGAAAACCTCGATGGTTCCGGTAAGGTACGTAAGGAAAACCACGAGAAGATCGCCGACGAGATCAACCGCATCCTGCTCGAGTTCAAGCCGGGCGACATCAACATCGTGGCCTTCACCGCCTCCGGTGGCACCGGCTCGGTCGCAGGACCGCTGCTGGTAGCTGAACTGCTCAAGCGTGGCAAGCTGGTGGTCACTGTGGTGGTGGGTTCCGATGAATCGGCCATCACTGCCGACAACACCTTCAAGACCCTGAAGTCGCTCGACCACATCGCGCGTTCCCAGGAAAAGCCGGTGGTCATGTTCTACAACAAGAACAGCCGCAACATGTCCCGTGTGGAAGTGGACAAGCGTTCCCGGTTCACCATCTGCGCCCTGTCCTTCCTGGCTTCGCGTCAGAACAAGGAACTGGACTCGATGGATGTGTTCAACTTCCTGAACTACAACCGCGTCCCTGGCTCGGATCTGCAACCGCAGCTGACCCTGCTCAATGTGTTCGACAGCGCAGCCGAAGTCGATCGCATCGGTGCCGACACCTTCTCCATGGCCATGCTGCTCAAGGGTCATGAAGAAGAGCAGCCGGAGATCGTCCCGGTGTACAGCGCTGCGGGCTACTACCGCGAGAACACCGAAGCACCGTGCAACCTGTTCTTCTGCCTGGAGACCAAGGGCCTGAACCCCATCCTCTCCGAGCTCCAGAAGACTGCCGCGACCATCGTCGAGCACAAGCAAGCCCGCGCATCCGGTCCGTCCTTCGTCAGCGACAGCGATCATGTCAGCAGCACGGGTCTGATCCTGTAAGGCCATATCGGCTGGGCGGGGGACTTCGGTCCCCTGCTTATGCCTTTTCTTCTGCAAGGAGTGAAGATGAAGCGGAAGACGTACGACACCAGTGGGTTCGATAACAGAACAGTGGGTGAGGCACTGGCCATGGCACGCGGAGCGCACTCCCGTTCCCGCAGCTACAGCCACCTGTTGACGGCTGAACAGTTGGCAGCGGCCATCTGGAAGATGGAACAGATCAAAGTCAGGATCGAGGCGAAAAACGACTACCCCTGGTTCAAGAAATGGCCTTATAAGCGCAAGGTGGCCAACAACACGTCGCTGCGCACGTTCTTCAATCGCATTGAGAAACACCTGGAGGGCACGTACGCTACTGCCGTGGTCACAAGCCTCGATGGTCGTACTATCGTCCACGAAAACACGGTGGTCGGTGATCTAAGAACAAGTTACGGATTCCAGCCTGGAGAGTTCTAGGCTGGCTTTTATGCCCCATTTTCACGAGGCACCCAACATGAAGTTTTACATCAGTCACAGCTCATGAAAGAGTGGGCCGAAGTCATCGCCGACACTGCTGAATTTAACCCGGACGACTTCTGATGCCCGGAGGGTGATAAAGAATGAAAAAGAAAAGCGCTACTTCGGGGGTCCGTCGCCCACTCAGTCCTTCCGTGGTTATCGACAGCCGCTTTGCTTGGACGCCTTCAGAAGAAGACACGGCCGCATGGAAAGTTAAGTCTGATGCCATGACTCCCGAACAGCGCAAGGAATACGTCATGGATGACTCGGTTACCAAAATGTACCCGGATAAAATCGATGTATCGGGAATTGAGTTAGTAGATAAGGAAGACCAAGGTGGCAAAGCACCCGAGCAGTAAGCTCCAACAGTTCCTCAAGGATCACGTGGCCGAGGAAATCCTCGGTCCCCTAACCCGTAGCACATTAGCCGCCATCGCTACCCGCATTGAAGCTGAAGGGGGCTCCCTAAACTATGACGTCACTGAACGTGGTAACGTAGAAGTGGCACTTTCCTGGCCAAAGAAAGAAGAGAAGTAGCCATGACCAACGGTAACTTTGTCTGCACCCAGTGCGGATCGATTGACAGCATCTTCATCTCCCCTCCGGCACCGGGTGCTCCTTTTCTCTGTGCTAAGTGTCTGACCGGTGAATGGCATGGGCAGTTCCCCCAAGAGAAGGCGACCGGCGAATTCGAACACGATGGTCCGCTCATCAATGACGTGACCGCAGGCGATAAACCGTCCTTCAGCTGACGGCATAAAGTGAGGAGGGCTACGGCCCTCCCGCTATGCCCTTTCTTTTTTGCCCATACCTTAAAATCATCTGGGAGGGCCGTAGACGAGGCTTTCGTCACCTACCCTAGAACTGCCATGGCTCAGGTACCGTTTGTTTATCCTGAGCGATTTTAGACGCCTTGCAGGGCCATTCCTGTCGTACTTATTAACCGTATTGACCAATTATGTAGATGGCCGAAGGGTAAAAATCTGAAATCCTACATTATAGACGTGATAGGAAATGAGGGTTGATTCATGACCAGGAACCATCTAAAACTCGTCCACAGTCGACCGGTTTATCGGTGTCAGGTGGCCTACGTGTTCGACATCTATGACCTCAAGCAAGCGGCTCAGTTCATAGACGAGCGTCGCGCTGGCTATGAAGATATCGAGAGCATAGAACCCGGTCAGGCTGTCTTGACTGAGACCTGGCAGCGTTACCTGGAAGAGACGCTGTGGGACTACGGCCTCAACGTCGTGAGAACGGCGCGCTTTCATGACCAGACGTACCCTTACGTACGGTACCTGAAGTGGAAGCTGGATCATACACCGCTGATCAGGGGATTGATTCCCTGGCGCGAACTCAATGCAACTCATGGCCCAGATCAGTGCTATGTCTACATCCGTGGGGACACACTGCTGCTGGCTTATTACTAAAGGGGTTACCGTGTCTTCTCAGAATTCTGTCAACGCCATGTCCATCGCTGAGCTGATCGACACAGTGATGCTGATCATGGAAAAGGCCGATGACATCCCTGAGCGCTTAAAACGCGAGCGCGTGGTCAGTGACGGGATTTTCAGTTGGCTGGATTGCTACATCCAAGGGCGGATGCGCTGGGCCGATAAGCCTGTGTCCCAAGTCCATTATTGGCTTAAGGGTATTGGTCTGAACCCAGAGGACGTTCCGAAGGGCACGACGCATGACCGCATCGTCCAGGTCATGGACGTGTGGATGAATGAGAACCTGACGGACCTGCTGCCCTACCACATGACATGGCGCATTTTGTCGATTACCAAGGTCAGTCCCATTAACTTCTACCTGACGATCGGCCAGGATTACCGCATCTTCGACTGGATGCGTACCCATGGCATCGACGCCACTGGAATACCCGATGAATAATCGCCTGCAACTTTCCGTACGGGATACCTTGCTCTACGATGTGGGTGACGTGTACACCCTCATCAAGACCGGTGTGACGGAAGAGCTGGGTTGTTGTTTTGATTACGTCATCCATCAGTCGACGGAGATGGCATTAGATGCCATCTTCTACTCGACCGTGGCATCGGGTGAGCGGCAAATTGAGCGTTACCTCATCCAACGCGACATGCCTGAGCTGCAAGCTATCCGGCTATCGCGCGCCATCTTCCGCTTGTTGTTTGCAATCTTAGGAGTGAGGAGTCAGCTCGAACTGGGCACTGACCCTTACGTGTACCATCTCCAGAAAGAGACAGGCATGATGCTCCTAAGGCGTGATAAGGACGCTCCGCTGGTCAGCACCGACATCGAGTCGATGATTGCGGAGATACAATACACCCTGGACAATGGTGGTTATGTACCGGAGAAGTTCAGGAGACTCATTGATGAACACTTGCGACACTAATCGCCCCTCGTATTTCATCGTGGACTGGCCCTCGCAAGGACGCGAGGTCTACGACGTCTATCTCTCAGCCCTCCATCGGGCGGGCTTTGGGATCGACATCGAAGAGATGATGGATTGGGGCTGCATGGCGATCCAGCAAATCGGTGGTCATAGCCCGATGTTAGAGAAAGTTGCTCATCGGATCTATTTCTCTGCGGAGGACTTGTTGCCCCGTGGACACGATCAGAAGGTTGTCATGGACTTGATCGTAGAGGTATTGGAAGTGCTGTACGGATCAATGTACGAAGAATACGGCGATCTATTCCAGGGTTACCGCCGCCGTGTCTGGGTTAAGGAAGTCTCAGACACAGGTATCCTCATGGAGGTCGATAATGGGTGAACCTGCGTACATTACTTACGTTATCGACCTACCAGAAGACCTGCTCGGCAGCCACTGGGAGCATCTGTTGGCCGTGTCCGATGCGGACACGCTCCTTTATGCCGCATTTGCATACCTGATGTATTACGATATCTACTACATGGAGTCCATCGCCGAGAATCTTCCAGATGCTGATGAAGACCTCGAACTGGAAGCCCGAGAGTTGTTGGGCATGTGGGTGGATGACGTGTACATGGCACTCAATGGACTCGCTGAAGAATTGATCGACAGCAAAGCCTACAACCTGGCAGGGTGTCGCTACAACCGTGTCGATCAGTCCATGGCCATTATCTTGAAAGCGAGGGAGTTTGATGAACCCTTCACACCTGTCCGACTTGAAGACTATGAACGTCCTCGTCGAGATACCCGAAACCCTCACCCGATCTCGCGCCTGGGCCGCACTGGAGGACTTTATAACGCCAGAGAGTTTCTTTGAGGCCATCATCAATGAACTGATGACGTTTGATAGGCGCTTCTATCAAAAAGAAGAAGACCATTTGATTGAATTCCTCTTGGAGGATGGTGCGGAAGATCAAGTTGTTGAAGAATGCGAGAAGATGTTCAGAGAACTGGCCGAGGTAGCCAGATGTTGCTTCAAGAACCAGATGTGCACCTGGGTACAAGACAACGGATTTATCAATCGGTTCTGGTTGGAACAGGTCCTCATCGATGATCATAAGCAAGCCGCCATGCTTATCTTCTGTTGCGAAGACCATCCCCAGCAATCGCTCTTCTAAGGATCAACCATGCCGAATACGGAAACGTGGATTATTGAGTTTCCTGCGATCGGCGAACGCCGGTACAGGCACTACCTGGAACTGGTGACGATTGAGGATCTGATCCACTTGGCTGTGGACTTCGTGCTCTACGAGGACCCGGATCACTTCTACGCATGGATGTACACGCGCATGACCCAGGATGACTTCCCGGTCGGATTGGGTCGGGTATTCGTGGATCACACGTTCGAGATCATCCGGGAGATCAAAGTGGAGCTGGATTACTTGAATGACCGTGACTCCATTTACGAATACTTGAAGAGCTATCAACTCGATTACGTCAATGTCGATCGAGTCAGCAACTCCGTTTACCTACATTTTATCCTGAGGTCCGTTTGATGACCAGAACTGATCTTGTCAAACAGGGGAGGACTGCACTGATTCTCCCAACCGAGGAATGGTTCCCTCCGGTAGAAAAGTACAGTCGACTACTCGATAGTGTAGGCATGTCTATGCACAAGGCCGTCGAAACCACCTTGGGCGTCACCATGCGGGCAGTACAAGGTCACATGTTCCGCCTCTCGTTGCCAGATAGTGGCGAGTACAACAACATGCTCATTAACTATCTGATGGAACTTGATGCAACTGAAGATCAGATGAACAACTTCGATACCATGGTCGCTGTGGCCGAGGTGTCAACCCATTTCTACAACCAACTCACCCGGTTGTTCCGTGATTACGGCCTTTCCGAGTACCAGATCAAAACCATGAAGATCCTCGGATGGGAAGACAACGACCTGGTGGTGAGCATCGTCAGGAACTGAACCACAAATGGACACGCGCTGTCTCTACGACGTTGAACAAGAGGTCAAGTACTTGCGCGAGGACCTCGCCAGTATGTCTATCGCCGATTACGACCTGGTGGAGATCGTCTCCCACTTTGTCGACTTCTGGCGAGACGGTGAGCGTGCCATTGCCAGCTACAAGACCCATGGCTGCATGGTGGAATGGTTGGATGCCACTAGCGAAGATGGGATGGTTCTCTATGAAAGTTCTCTTCGCTTCTACGGTAAGCTGTGTCATTTGATGCACGACCTACAGGGCTATGAGATCGCCCGAGCCGAACTCAGCGAGGACGAATGTTCTCTTCTGGTGTATGTCAGATGAAAGCGATAATACAAGAATCCGAAATTCTCGCTGCTCTGGCAGAAGAATTAACGCGTGATCTCGAACCGGATTATCCTCTCGATGATCTGGATGCGATGCCTGAGTCCGTCCAACGACGCCTGGAGAAAATCGTGGGGATGGCACTCCAACCCGAAGAAGATTATCGGGAGGAAGTGGAGGACTACGCGCTAGCGCTGCTGTTGCGTACTGATCCTGTGATAATGCAGTTGTTTGCGCTGCCCTGGCAGCGCATGGAGCTGTACGACAAGTTTGGTGCCATTGTCCTCTATTTCTAAGGAGCTGTTACATGTCCGTACCCCTCGACCTTTCGATCATCGGTAAGACCATCCAATTCGAGACGCAAGCGCCCGCTATCCTGGGCAGCATCGTCAAGAACGTCAAGGCATTGGGGTTCCTGGACCCGGGCTCGGCAAAGTCCATCAAGGACATCTTTGCCAAGCACGCGGAAGTCTACCCCTACCTGCCCAGTGGTGTAGCGGCTGACAGCGCCACGTCCTACAGCTACCTGAAGGTTCAATTGCCTGATGGCAGCTTCGATGTCTATGGTCTGCCCTGGATCAAGCAGGACACTGTCAACGTCATCACCGATACGGACATTGTCGCCCGTATCAAAGGCAAGAACGCCAGCGATGTCGACAAGGTTCGTACAGCCCTGCTGGCGCAGGGCTTCGATGCCGATGAGCTGGACATTCAAGTGGTGACCAGTTAATTCTTACGGTATCCCCACAGATTTATGAAACTGGGGTTGTCCATTCCTTGGTTTCATACCTCGTGAACAGGGTCCTTCGGGACCCTGCTTTTTCTTTTCTTTTTCGTCTGGAGCAGCGCTCCTTTCTTTTATGCCGCATAGGTCCAGTTTTCGAAAACTGGAATGACCTATCACATGCAGAGATACCAGAAAAGGGTTAGTTAATGAGCAGCAAGTTTGTGAACCACTTCGTCCTTCCGGTTGACAAATACAAGCGTGACCTGAACCTGGTCGGTGCTTATGTCAAGCAGACTGCTACGTTGCTGCACAAGCAAACTGGCAGGCCTTACGAAGAATGCGAGCAGTTCGTAAAGGACTGCATTCGTCCTGGCGGTCAGTTTGCGCTTAAGGACCCTAAGGTCTTCAGTCTGGAGCAAGTTACCCCAGGCAACCGTGAGCGTGTGGACCGTACTTTCCTGGGTTATGTGGGAGAAGTGGTCAACACGAACCGTATTCTGTCTCCCTCCATGGTTTGTTACGAGCGACCAGAGGTCATCAAGTCCACCTCCGCGGCCTTCATTGAAGGGGGGATTAACGAGCGCAAGGTGGCTAAGAAGGAAATGTTCATCGCCGGTCAGAAAGGCGATAAGGTCCTGGAGTACATCAAGGACTGTGAGCAGAACGCCAAGAAGATCGCGATCAACTCCGTTTCCGGGATGCACGGGTTCTCCGGAAACATTTTGTACGTCAAATCGGGCCACTCCAGCCTGACGTCCATGTGCCGGACTGCGACCGGCTACGGCAATGCCAACAATGAACGCTTCATTACTGGTTCCAGGCATTACTGGTCCAGTGATATCGTGGAAGCGAATATTGCCACCATTATCACTAACACCGACTATGACCTCCTACAGGAGACGCTGGACCACTACCAGATCGTCATCCCGTCGGTGGCAGACACCATGGCCTGCATTCGTCGGTCGACGGAACTTTACTGGCGAAATGAAGGCGAAATGAATCGTCTACAACAGCTGGTTGAGAAACTTACCGATCTGGAACGTGCAGCCTTCGTGTACTCGGGTGATTTGTATCACCTGGCTAAGTTCAATGACACCTTGGTTCGCGGCTTCATGGACAAGATGATCTGCCCGGCTGATCTGCCCAAGCCCGCAGACCCTGATGCCGTGCTGAAGAGTCTGGACTCGGACCTGACCTCGTTCGTGAACTACCTCAATGCCCATATCCTCGACACCTATAAGGACGAAGAGGGTAAAGTGCAGAGCAAGACTCACAAGTGGGTCAAAGAGAACGACCCCGAGGGGTACATGACCCTGGCTGGTACTGCACAGAACCTGCTCAATGTACTGGATGAATACGCGCTGCTAATTCGTGGGCTGTGGGTACCCAAGCACATGCCGCCTACAGTAGCCAACATTAAGTCGATCATCCGTCGCACTGCATTGGCTTCGGACACAGACTCGACCATCTTTACCACTCAAGAATGGGTGATGTGGTACACCGGCAGTTACAAGCGAACCAAGAAGGGTGACGGCATCTGGTACGCCATGACGTATCTGACCACTCAGTGCATCATCCACGTGCTGGCACAGTTCTCGGCTAACATGGGTGTATCTCCGGCTGATCTGCACCGCCTGTCGATGAAGAATGAGTACGCCTTCCCAGTGTTCTCACTGACGGCGCGGGCTAAGCATTATTTCGCCTACATGTCTGCCCGTGAAGGTAACGTGTACAGTGAGTACCACTCTGAGATCAAAGGTGTCGCTCTGCGGTCCTCGGCAGTGCCACCTCACGTGATCAAACGTGCCAAGGAATTCATGCTTGAGATCCTTTCCACAGCGGATAAGGGCGAGCAGTTTGACCTGGACTACGTGTACAACCTGGTTTGGGAGATGGAGCAGGATATCTTCCAATCGATTGAGAAGGGCGAGGGCAAGTACCTCAAGACCGGACAGATCAAGGAAACCTACAAGAACATGGATTCCTCTCCGTACCAGCATTACCTGCTGTGGGAAGAGGTATTCGCTCCGCGTTATGGCAGCACCCCGGCTCCGCCGTACTCCATCATTAAAGTACCGTTGGAGATTAACAACAAGACCGACATGAAGAATTGGCTGGATAGCATCGAGGATCGTGCCCTGGCCAAACGCTTCATGAAGTACCTGGATGCTCGTGGTAAGACCGAGATGTCTACCTTGCTGCTACCGATGGCGGTGCTGGGTAGTTCGGGTATGCCTAAGGAGATTCTGCAAGTGGTGAACTCCAGAAAACTTGCGTTTGAGATCCTGGAGTCGTTCTACATGCTGTTGGAATCCTTGGGCTTGTATCAAGTAGACAGCAACTACATTCGCATGATCAGCGATATCTACCACCCCAATAGCAAGGAAATGACGCAATGACGCAGATCAACGTGTACCTGAATCTGGATGACTATCGCCTTAATACTCCGGACATGGCTGACCGTACGGTGGTGGAGCATCTGGTGCAGGGACAGAGCGCTCCTCTGTTCATTGGTGCGATCGGGGAACGTAACGTGGGCGGTGCCTTCAGTCAGTACGCCATTTACGGTGAGCAGGGCGAGTTAATACTTGCCCTGGGCTTCCAGGATGGGAATCCGGCGGCCGTAGGCCAGAACGGGGTTACCATCGAGGCACTCCTGGCGATCTGCACGCATCGCTTGAAGGCTATCCAATTCAAAGGTGCGTTCACGTGCGCAGAGAACGCCCAGGCCATTGACTACATGCAACGCGCCCTGCTCGCCCTTAAAGGTCGTACCGCACGTCGACTGAATCAGGGTGTTGATGACGAGGATATTAGCTGGAGACCTTCTCTTGAGATCACGCGGGAGGACGTCGAGGGTATCCCAGAGGTTCCCGTGAAGTTCAACCAGGCTGATGAATATAAGTCGTTGGCTCAGCGACTGCGGGAGTATTCCCGTAATCCACACCACATCAACCCGATGTCGGAGGCCTTCCACAGACTGATCGACGAAGCCGCTGCTGCTCTCAGTGCCGTGGCGACTGAGAGGGAAGGCAAGGTACCCTCCGAACAACCCGCCGGCATTGATGCTATTGTTGAGCCTAATGGCAAAGTCCTTAACCTGACGATCAGTGGCGACAAGTACAGCGGACAGTCCACCTTTACAGCAGCATTGATTTCTCTTCTCCAGCAGATCGGCGTAAAGGGTGTGACGGTTAACACCCTTTCTGATGAGTTCATTTATCTGTTCGGACACATGGACAGCGGTAAACTCACCATGGCTGAGGTAGGCAATACTTTGAATGCACCGACGATCGTCATCAGCCACGCCGGTGCCGAGGAAGGTGGTGTTCAGTACAAGATCGACCTGAAAACTGGTGACATGACCATGCAGACCCAGGGTAAACTCTTCGACAGGAGCTAACCCAGGACGGCATAAAGGGAGGGCTCAGGCCCTCCCCTCCTTTATGCTCGTAGATACGGCCTGATGAAATCGTCAATGAACAACGTGAAGTAGTCACTAACGAAACCGGGCAGGTTGCCCGAGAGTGCTTTGTTGCTGTCCAGCTGAATGAGTACACGGTTGATAGCGTTCATCTCATTCAGGCTACGTTCGTTGTCCGTAGCATCTCTTAGGTGCAGGAGGAAAGCTGTCATGTTTAGACGAGCTGCCACCAGTGCCCAGAGAATCTGGTTGGTAAATGGTGTTTCAGGCAGTCGATGGACTTCCAACATGTCAACCCGGCTGAATGCTGGAATGTTCCGCAGGATATCCACCATGGGCAGGCGGTTGGTCTTGAACCGACTTAGTGCCGTGTTGATCACGTTATCGAGTTTGTCCTCGATCCTGATCCGCACAAAGGGATACTGCCGATGGCTCTTACCGCAGTGCTCACCCATGCTGCGGCGGGTATAGCGGTTGAAGATGGCTACGTCCAGGTGACTGTAGATGGCATTCGTCAAGGGATACTGCATGACGAAGTTCTCAACGTTCTTCACCGATTGCGGGTTGATCAGCTTCTGTTCGATACGCCACAGTTGGTACTGACATGCCAGCATAGGAACGTTGACCGAGATCACTGCCATCCCTCGCTCTTCAGACTTGGACAGTCCATCCAGGGATTCGATACCTAGGTCACTGCGGTGGTGAGCCAGGACTCTGACGGGCTGCCAGGTTTTCCAAACTTCCAGTGAATGAGAGAGGTCAAAGTCCGAATCATCGGCAATGATGATTTCGAAGGTTTCCTCGCCGTAGAAGACACCCGGGCTAAACGGCTTACCTTTCTGTAAGCTGGAAGTCATGTGGAATGTACCTGTGAATAACGCAGTACGCTGTTCCACCGCAGCACGATAGCCAATCAGGTTACCGTCAAAGAAAACGTTGATGCTCTCAAGGAGCTTGACCAGCAAGTGATTGCTCCGACAATGGGCTGCACCACTCCGCTGATAGGCAATCCAACGATCCACGTCTTTATTCAGAGCGTCTTTGACGTAGCTGAATAGAGGAAAGGTAAAGTTGGATGCGCGAGAAACTGGCTCGTTATTGAACAGAGTGTACATGTCGGTGTCCAGTTAAACGGTAGGAAAGGTTCAAAGGATTTGCAGGTTTTCCTGCTGGTGGAAATGAGTCATGTAAAAAAATACAAACTTACTACTATGTTATAGAGGTTGACTACGGTCGATCTCCGGGCGGTTTGCCGCCCGAATACGGGAGAGGAGTACCTACGTGTGCTCCTTAGGCACTGGGACTGTTAACCGTATCCCTGATTCTTCATCAATTGAGACGACTCGATTGTAAGAAAAAATGGTGATACATTATACTCATGAGCAAACGTGCGCAATGCACGCGTTGGTCAATTCGCGAATTGCAACCAAGCAAAACCAAGGAGTTAAGATAATGGGTTTCCATGTCGATGAAACTGAAAACACCAACGGCGGTGAAGAAGCTCGTCGCCCGGCTGGTGAAGGCCTGCGCCGCGAAGACGCTCGCGAACCCCGCGAAGAGCGTGGCCAGCTGCGCGGCTCCCTGCGCACCATGGGTCAGACCCTGGGTCGCGTCCTGGGTCGTAACACCCAGAGCGAAGCGCTGACCAAGACCGTCGCTGCGCTGAAGGACATCTTCGGCCAAGACGCCACCTCGCCTGATGGCAAGCTGGACCTGGAAAACTTCAGCGTCCTGAGCCTGGACAGCGCCGAATGGCGCACCGGCATCTCGGCCGCCGTCATCGCCTACCCGATGACCAGCGAAGGCAAGACCCACGTGTTCTACTACACCCTGGGCATCGAAGCCAGCGCCGCTATCGGCGGCCTGAAGTCCATCGAGCTGGGCGCCGGTCGTCGCGCCGAAGTACCGGAAGTCGCCGGCGATGCGCTGAACGACCGTCTGCTGGACAAAGTCGAGCAACTGGTCGACGCTGCCGTCCGCAAGGACTTCAACGGCGAGTTCGTCCTGATCGACGCCGGCATGAACATCATGTTCTCCGAAGTCAACCCGGAGCGCGACGAAGACGCCATCCGTTCCCTGGCCTTCTACGCCTCCGCGGCGATCTCGACCGTGTCGGTGGAGCTGCTGAAGTACCAGCCGAAGTTCGACCTGGGCTGGCTGGAAGACGACGACACCCTGGATGTGGTGCCGGACTTCAACCCCAACCAGATCCTCAACGCCAACGGCCTGCCGCGCCGTACCGACGTGACCCTGACCGTCAACGCCAACATGCGCGAGAAAGACGGCAACCAGCGTACCGCTCTGACCCAACTGGGCGGTGCCCTGGAGTTCGTCTACTCGCCGCCGAGTGGCAACGGTGGTCTGGGTGGCTTCGGTCGTCGCAGCCGCGAAGACAGCCGCTACTACTTCCCGCAGTTCACCATCACCACGATGGACACCCTGGGCCGCGTCATCACCCCGGAACTGCTGACCGTGAACCT